>JACCDR011500993.1_pt1 | contig 19574 bp, 16 predicted proteins | sample 7446431 | NCBI WGS metagenome assembly JACCDR01 (sample SAMN15323443, study PRJNA562643) | freshwater metagenome | isolation source: river surface water | place: USA:Blue River Watershed | collected 2017-08-17 | reverse complement strand
CGCCGAAGACCTCGGCGGTGGTGACGTGCATACGCGCCTGTCCGGCGTGGTCGACCATCTGGCGCAGGACGACACGCATGCGCTGGCGATTGCGCGCAGCATCGTTGGCAACCTCAATCGCAAGAAACCGCAGCTGCTGGCGCTGCGCGATCCGGTCGCGCCGAAATACGATGCGCGCGAAATCTATGGTCTGATCCCGACTGACACCCGCAAGCCCTGGGACGTGCGCGAACTGATCGCGCGCCTGGTCGATGGCAGCGAGTTCGATGAATTCAAGGCCCGTTTCGGCAATACGCTGGTGTGCGGCTTCGCGCACCTGCACGGCATGCCGATCGGCATCATCGCCAACAACGGCATCCTGTTCTCCGAGTCGGCGGTCAAGGGCGCGCACTTCATCGAGCTGTGCTGCCAGCGCAAGATTCCGCTGGTCTTCCTGCAGAACATCACCGGCTTCATGGTCGGCCGCAAATACGAGAACGAAGGCATTGCCCGGCATCGCGCGAAGTTGGTGACGGCCGTCGCCACTGCTGCGGTGCCGAAGTTCACCGTGATCATCGGCGGCAGCTTCGGCGCCGGCAACTACGGCATGTGCGGCCGCGCGTATTCGCCGCGCATGTTGTGGATGTGGCCGAATGCGCGCATCTCGGTGATGGGCGGCGAACAGGCAGCCAGCGTGCTGGCCACCGTCAAGCGCGATGGCATCGAAGGCAAGGGCGGCAGCTGGAGCAAGGAAGAGGAAGAAGCCTTCAAGGCGCCGATCCGTCAGCAGTACGAGGCGCAGGGCCATCCGTATTATGCGAGCGCACGGCTGTGGGATGACGGCGTGATCGACCCGGCCGACACGCGCCGCGTGCTGGCGCTCGGCTTGTCGGCGGCCTTGAATGCGCCGATACCGGAAACGAAGTTCGGCGTGTTCAGGATGTAAGCGCCGGTCGCGCGCTGCATGGCGCGCCAGCGGCCCGCAGAGGGAACGAAGCGCAGATCGAATGAAATGCCATTGAACCGAGCTGAACCGCATCAAACCGAATTGAAAATTGAAACAAGCAGTCAAACGAGCAGAAAACAGCAGCAATGAATGACATCAAGCCTGCCGGCGACTGGGTGGCGCGCAGCCTCGCCAGCGTCTGGCATCCGTGCACGCAGATGCAGCACCATGAGACGCTGCCGCTGGTGGCGCTCAGCCATGGCAAGGGCGTGTACTTGTACGACCATCACGGGCATCGCTATCTGGATGCGGTCAGCTCCTGGTGGGTGAATCTGTTCGGCCATGCGAACCCGCGCATCAATGCGGCACTGAAAGACCAGCTCGACAAACTCGAGCATGCAATGCTGGCCGGCTTCACGCATGAGCCGGTGGTGCAGCTGTCCGAACAACTGGCAGCGCGCACCGATCATGCGCTCGGCCATTGCTTCTTTGCGTCCGATGGCGCGTCGGCCGTCGAGATCGCGCTGAAGATGAGCTTCCACTACTGGCGCAACCATGGCCGTGCCGACAAGCAGGAATTCGTCTGCCTGTCGGGCAGTTACCATGGCGAGACCGTCGGTGCGCTCGGTGTCACCGACGTGCCCATCTTTACCGAGGCCTATGGCGGCATGTACCGCCGTGCGCATGTGGTGCCGTCACCTGCATCGCCCGCATCATCTGCTCCGTCTGCATCGACCGGATTCGCTTCGGCACGCGACGACATCGACGCTGCGCAGGCCGAGGCCCGCATCGATGCCGCACTGCAGGCTATGCGCGAACTGTTCGAGCGTCGCGCCGGCCATCTGGCGGCCGTGATCGTCGAGCCGCTGGTGCAGTGCGCAGTCGGCATGCAGATGTATGCGCCGCGCTACCTGACGGCGCTGCGTGCGCTGTGCAATGAATTCGAGGTGCACCTGGTGGCCGATGAAATCGCGGTTGGCTGCGGCCGCACCGGCAGTTTCTTCGCCTGCGAGCAAGCCGGCATCTGGCCCGACTTCCTGTGCCTGTCCAAGGGCATCAGCGGCGGCTATCTGCCGCTGTCGCTGGTGATGACGACCGATGACGTCTACCAGGCCTTCTACCATCGCGAGGTCGCGCGCGGCTTCCTGCATTCGCATTCATATACCGGCAATCCGCTGGCCTGCCGTGCCGCGCTGGCGACGCTGGCGATCTTTGACGAAGACCGCGTGATCGAGGGCAACCGGGCACGTGCCGCCAAGCTGGCTGACGCGCTGCAGGCCATCGCCGCGCATCCCAAGGTCAAGAATGTGCGACAGCGCGGCATGATCGCCGCATTCGACGTGATGCCGGCGCAGGCCGAGGGATTCTCGCGCCGCTTCTTTGCCGAAGCGCTGACGCAGGAGCTGCTGCTGCGCCCCATCGGCAGCACCGTCTACTGGATGCCGCCGTATGTGCTCACAGACGAAGAGATCACGCTACTGGCCGACAGGACGCTGGCCGTGATCGGCAAGGCCGCAGGTTGAAAGCAACGCGACAACAACGATAAAGATAAAAACTGGACCGGAGCGAGACATGTTCAACACCATCCTGATTGCCAATCGCGGAGAAATCGCCTGCCGCGTCGCTGCAACCGCACGACGCCTTGGCGTGCGTACCGTTGCCGTGCACTCGGATGCCGATGCCAATGCCAAGCACGTGGCGCTGTGCGACGAAGCGCATGCGATCGGGCCGGCACCGGCCAAGGAAAGCTACCTGCGTATCGAGCGCATCATCGCCGCGGCAAAGGCCAGCGGCGCGCAAGCGGTGCATCCGGGTTATGGCTTCCTTTCAGAGAATGAAGCATTCGCTGCCGCATGCGCCGACGCGGGACTGGTGTTCATCGGCCCGCCGTCGTCGGCGATCAGCGCGATGGGATCGAAGTCGGCCGCGAAAGCCCTGATGGAAAAGGCCGGTGTGCCGCTGGTGCCCGGCTATCACGGCGATGAACAGGATGCGTCCTTCCTGCAGCAGCAGGCCGATCGCATCGGTTACCCGGTGCTGCTGAAAGCCAGCGCCGGCGGTGGCGGCAAGGGCATGCGCATCGTCGAGAAGTCGGAAGACTTCGTTGCGGCGCTCGCCTCCTGCAAGCGCGAAGCGGCGGCCAGCTTTGGCGATGACAAGGTGCTGGTCGAGAAATACCTGACCCGTCCGCGCCACATCGAGATTCAGGTCTTTGCCGATACGCACGGCAATTGCGTGTATCTGTTCGAGCGCGATTGCTCGGTGCAGCGCCGCCACCAGAAGGTGCTGGAAGAAGCGCCGGCGCCGGGCATGACAGAGGAACGCCGGCGCGCGATGGGCGAGGCCGCCGTCGCAGCGGCCAAGGCCGTCGGCTATGTCGGCGCGGGCACGGTCGAGTTCATCGCGAACCAGGATGGCAGTTTCTATTTCATGGAGATGAATACGCGACTGCAGGTCGAGCATCCGGTCACGGAGATGATCACCGGCACCGATCTCGTCGAGTGGCAGCTGCGCGTTGCATCCGGCGAGCGCCTGCCCTTGCTGCAGCATGAATTGCGCATCCATGGCCATGCAATCGAGGCGCGCATCTATGCGGAGAATCCGGAGAAGGGCTTCCTGCCCTCGACCGGCTTGCTGCAGCACCTGCGACTGCCGGCCGCGGTCGAATTCATGAATGGCGACGTGCGCATCGATGCCGGCGTGCGCGAAGGCGATGCGATCTCGCCGTATTACGACCCGATGATTGCCAAGCTCATCGTGCGCGGCGCCGATCGTGCGCAGGCGCTGGCACGGCTGTCGCAGGCGCTTGCCGCCTGTGAAGTGGTGGGGCCGGCGACCAACGTCGCCTTCCTCGGCCGGCTGGTGCGCGGCGATGCCTTTGCGAAGGCCGACCTCGATACCGGCCTGATCGAGCGCCATCACGCCGTGCTGTTCCCGCCGTCGCCCGCCGTGCCGATGCCGGCGCTGGCGCTGGCCGTTGCGCAACTGGCTGGCGCGGGCGCGCCGCAGGGCGCAGCCAGCGCGGACCCTTGGGATGCGAATGATGGCTGGCGCGCCAATGGCCGCCAGGGCGGCTATTCGCGCGCGCTGGTGTTCAGCGATGGCGAAGCCGAGGTGTCGGTCACGCTCGGCTACCAGCGCAACGGCTGGCTGCTGCAGCGCGGTGATGAGCAAGCCCTGCTGCATGGCTTTGCAGCGAGCGGCACGCACCTGAGCCTGATGCTGGATGACAAGCGCGTGTCCGGCCATGTGGTGCGCACCGGCGATGCCTTTCATGTGTTCGTCGGTGGCCGCCACTGGCAGCTGGATTGGAACGACCGCATCGCGCATGCAGGCGAACATGAGTCCGAAGGCGGCCGGCTGACCGCGCCGATGCCGGGCAAGATCGTCGCGCTGCTGGTGCAGCCCGGCGCGACGGTGGAAAAGGGAGCGCCGCTGCTGATCATGGAGGCGATGAAGATGGAACACACGATCAGCGCGCCGGGCAATGGCAAGGTGGCCGAGCTGCTGTATGCGGTCGGCGACCAGGTGGCCGAAGGGGCACAATTGCTGTCGTTCGAACTGGCCGCCGCCTGAGCGGTGGCGCACCCGTCAATGTCAATTGCAACCAGAACGGATGATGCCAAGGGGCGTCATCCCTGCCGTGTGATGGAGATCACCTGATGTCGTATCCGGAATTCGTGAAGCTGGTCGAGGTCGGCCCGCGCGACGGGCTGCAGAATGAAAAGGAAACCATCGCCGCCGACGTGAAGGTCGAGCTGGTCGACCGGCTGACGGCCGCCGGTTTCCCTAACATCGAGGCAGCGTCCTTCGTGTCGCCGAAATGGGTGCCGCAGATGGCAACCTCGACCGAAGTAATGAACCGCATCCAGCGCCGGCCGGGCGTGATCTATTCTGCGCTGGTGCCGAACATGAAGGGCTTCGAAGCTGCGCTGGCGGCCAGGGCCGATGAAGTGGTGATCTTTGGCGCCGCCTCCGAAGCCTTCTCGCAAAAGAACATCAATTGCTCGATCGAGGAATCGATCGCGCGCTTTGCCGACGTCGCCGGCGCAGCCAAGCAGCACGGCTTGCGCCTGCGCGGCAGCGTCAGCTGTTCGCTCGGCTGTCCTTACCAGGGCGAGGTGACGCCGGAAGCAGTGGCCAATGTGGTGCGCCGCATGCGCGACCTCGGCTGCGACGAGATCGATATTGCCGACCCCATCGGCGTCGGCACCGCCGGCCAGGTGAAGCAGGTGTTCGAGCGCGTGTCGCGCGAATTCCCGCTCGCGCAGCTGGCGGGCCATTTCCATGACACCTACGGGCAGGCGCTGGCCAATATCCTGGCAGCGCTCGAAGTGGGGGTATCGATTTTCCATGCGTCGGTCGCAGGCCTGGGCGGTTGCCCGTATGCGAAAGGCGCGACCGGCAATGTGTCGACCGAAGACGTGCTCTACCTGCTGCATGGACTGGGCATACGCACCGGCATCGATCTGGATGCGGTGGTTGATGCCGGCCAGTTCATCTCGAACCACCTTGGCCGCAAGGCCGTCAGCCGGGCCGGCAATGCGATCGCTGCGCGCCGCGCGCTGGCTGCAACAAGCCACAGCTGATTCCAATCAAGCTCGGAATCCACTGACTGAAATTTGAGAAAGTAATGACAGCATCATCCAACGCTTTTGAAGGCTTCGACCCGGTGACCCATACCGGGCCACTGCCTTCGCCTTGCACCGGCATCTGCCAGATGGATACCGGCACGGGTCTGTGCAAGGGTTGCCAGCGCACCATCGATGAAATCATCGAATGGGGTGTTGCGCCGGAAGCGAAGAAACGGCAGGTGTGGCTCGCGATTCTCGCGCGCCGCGCGGCGCAATGACCAGCGCCGCCACTGCACAGGCAAGCCGTCGCACAATCCGCGCATGAGCTACCGTCCCGAATCCACCATCAGTGGCCCGGCTTACAGTCCGTGGTTCAAGATGCTCGCCACGCTGTTCACGGTCGGGCTGTGTGCGTATGGCGTCAGCTTCGCGCTGCGCTTCCCGCTGCACACCTGGGGCAGCGCCGTGATCGTGATGATGGTTGCGGCGCTGATGCTGCTGGTGCTGTCCTTCGTCGGTTTCCTGCGCTCGACGACTACCATCAATGAGCGCGGCATTCTGCAGACCTGGGTCGTCAGCCGGCAAGTCGACTGGAACGATGTGCGCAGCGCCAAGCTGATCGGTGTGCCGCATGGGGGCTGGCTGTCGCCGCCGCGGCTGGTGGTGCGCACAGGCACAGCCTTCCATACCTTCAACGGCGGCACGGCAGAATTGCTGGCAGAATTTGCGCGCATCTCGCTGGCCTATGCGCCGAAGCGCGATGACTGAGCCAACGACAGAGCCAACGACAGAGCCGACCACTGAGCCGATGACTGCGCCCATGACCGAGCCGATCAATCAGCCCGCGATGCAGCTGCCGCCGGGCATGCATGTGCTCGAGCGCGGCTGGCTGTCGTCGAACAATATCGTCTTCCAGGATGCGCAGCGCGCCGTGATCGTCGATACCGGTTACTGCTCGCATGCGGAGCAGACGCTGCAGCTGGTGCGCCATGTGCTGAAAGACCGGCCGCTCGATGCGATCTACAACACTCACCTGCATTCCGACCATTGCGGTGGCAACCGCATCCTGCAGCAGCATTACCCGGACGTGCGCACCCATGTGCCCGTGGCCGAGATGCCGAGGCTGCAGCACTGGGACCGGATGCAGCTGAGCTTCGATGCCACCGGCCAGCGCTGCGATCCCTTCCTTGCGGACGCCGTGGTCAGGCCCGGCGACCGCATCGACCTCGGTGGCATGGTCTGGGAAGCGCTGTATGCCCCTGGGCATCATCCGTATTGTTACCTGCTGTTTTGCCCCGCGCACCGGATCCTGATCTCGGCCGATGCCTTGTGGGAAAAAGGTTTCGGCGTCGTCTTCCCGGCGCTCGATGGCTATGGCGGCTTCGATGAAGTGCGCGCGACGCTGGACATGATCGACGACTTGTCGCCGGCGCTGGTGATTCCCGGTCACGGCAAGCCGTTCACGAATGTGCAGCAGGCGCTGAAGGAAGCCTACTCGCGCGTTGCTTATCTTGAGGCCGATCCGGCGCGCAATGCGCAAAACGGTATCAAGGTCTTGCTGAAATTCTTGCTGATGGAAAGGCAGGCGATACCGCTGGCCGACGTGCCGCGGTTGTTGCAGAGCATACCGCTGGTCAAGGCGGCCAATCGCAATTTCCTGAACTTCGGCGACATCCACCTTGCGCACTGGGCCGTGACCCAGCTGCAGCGCGCAGGCGCTGCAACGATCGACCAGCAAATGCTGGTCAACCTCTGACGGGGCATTGCACAGGTCATTGCACAGGCCATGACATCACGGCCTGTCCCCACCAGCCCCCACCAGCCCCAACTCAACGCTCGGAAGCGCGCCCTCGCATCGTGTCCAGGTGCGCCTTCACCACTTCCTCGACGCCCCGCTGCTCGCGCATATCCGTGTCCTGCTGGCCGGACATCAGGTCGTCGAAGGCTTGCTTGATATTGTCGCGTACCGGGCTTTCTTGACTGTCGTCGGATTCGTCGCGTTCATTCGGCAGCCGTGGCGTCGCCTGCTGATGGCGCGGCCGTTGCGTGCTGACCTGGAAGGGTTCCTTGCCGGTTTCCATGATTGCCTGCTCTCTGGTTTGATCGCAAATCAATTGGACAGGCAGGGACGTGCGGAAATCCGTCGACGAAAAAAGCCGGTGCAACAAGCTCGCTTCATACGCAGCGCGCATGAATGAAAAAATGACTGCGAGGATGACGTCAGGGGAATGCTATGGGGGCGGCGCGACGCCGACTTTGCACCGGGATGCGGGTAGCGCCGGCAATGGCGCTATCGCTCAAGCGCCTTCGACGATGCACAAGCGCCCGGTCGACCACTCCTGACGCATTTCTCTCGATTTGGTGTAAGCATCGGAAAAATACCAGTCGCGTGCATGCTGCATTGACGGGAACTCGAGGATGACCGTGCGCAGCTCGTTGTGGTGTTGCTCGTCTTCACCCTCGAGCTGTTCGCGCTGGCCGCCGCGGACCAGCACCTTGCCGCCATAGGGCTCCAGCGTCGGCAGCACTGTCACGCTGTAGGTCGGATAGCTGTCCGGGTCGTGGATCTCGACCTCGGCGATGACATAGCCCTTCTTCATGTCAGGTGCGCGGGTAGGGCGTGGCCAGCACGCGTTCGCGTGCCGCCAGGTATTCGCGGCGCAGCCGCTGCACGACTTCGGCAACCGTGGGCACGTCTTCCATCAGGCCCACGCCCTGGCCGGCACCCCAGATGTCGCGCCAGGCCTTGGCGCTGCCGCTGCCAAAGTTCATTGCCGTCTTGTCGGCCTGCGGCAGGTTCTCCGGGTCGAGGCCGGCCTGCACGATGGATTTCTTCAGGTAGTTGCCATGCACGCCAGTGAACAGGTTGGTGTACACGATATCGGCAGCGCTCGATTCGACGATGGCCTGGCGGTAACCCTCGCTGGTATTGGCTTCCTGCGTGGCCAGCCAGCGCGAGCCGATGTACGCGAAGTCCGCGCCCATGGCTTGGGCCGCGAGGATCGCGTCACCGGTGGCAATCGAGCCCGAGAGGGCAATCGGGCCATCGAAGAACTTGCGCACTTCGCCGACCAGCGCAAACGGCGACAGCCCGCCCGCATGGCCGCCTGCGCCAGCCGCCACCAGGATCAGGCCATCGACGCCGGCTTCCAGCGCCTTTTGCGCATGGCGGATCGAGATCACATCATGCAGCACGATGCCGCCATAGCTATGGATGGCGTCCAGCATTTCCTTCGGCGGCGCGCGCAGCGAAGAGATGATGATCGGGATCTGGTGCTTCACGCACACGTCGACGTCATGCGCGAGGCGGTCATTCGACTGGTGCACGATCTGGTTGACCGCGATCGGGCCGATCAGGGCATCAGGATGCGCGGCTTTGTGGTCAGCGAGCGCTTGCTGGATCTGGGTCAGCCAGGTGTCGAGCACTTCGGCCGGACGCGCATTCAGCGCCGGGAAGGAGCCAACGATGCCAGCCTTGCATTGCTCGATCACCAGTGCAGGGCAGCTGGCGATGAACAAGGGCGAACCGATGACGGGAAGGGAAAGCTGCTGCAGGACGCCAGGCAATGCCATGCGTGTCTCCGACGATCATTATTATTGACACGATTATAGGGGAGGGCGGCGTCGCTCGCTCGCCACCATCGCCAGCATGCCTGTAAATGAACGCGCCTGCAAAGCGGACGACGGATCCGCGCCAGATGGCGAGTGGATCCGTCGTATACGACTTGTCCTGCTCACGAGCAGGCTTGCAATCGCCAGACTGCCGGCCAGCCGTCAGCCAACCATCAGCCAACCATCAGCCGGCGGGCAGCATGCATTGCCCGCCCGGCGTCAGCTGGCTGTCGACATCGCCGCCAACTCTCGTAGCCATTGCATAAAGCGGTTCATGCGCAAGGCGACTTCGGTCGGAGAATCCGGCTCGGCCAGCCCGGCATTGAAGTGCATGAACAAGGCACGCGCCTCTTCATCCATGCCTTGCATCACTGCCTGCATCACGCTCGCACGGCAGCCCTGGCTGGGCATGCCGGCCTGGGTGCCGAGAAAGCGGTAGGGCAATTGCTGCGCCTTCCAGTCGCTGGCCACCTTTGCCGCCGATTGCTGCAGCTTCAGGGCTGGCACCGGCACCGTGATGTGCCATGCATGCTGCGGGGGATACAGGGATTCATTTTCGGTCGGGGTCATCCAGCGGATCGGCCATTCACGCACCGAGCAGGTTTCCGGATGCAAGCGCCCGCCGGGACGAATGTAACGCGTACCGACCTCGGTCGAATCTTGCGTCCGGTCCGGCACTACCGACAGTGCATTGCCTATCCAGACGTGGCCGAGCGCCACCCCGGTCAGTGGCATGACCTGCACCTTGCCAAAGCGTGTCGACTGCGCGAGCACACGGGTCGCCGCGTCGACCATCGCCGTCGACGCCACCTGCGGCGCTTGTGCGGCCACGTCGTCGAGTGCGCGATGCAGCAGCATCAGGTTGGATGGCGACAGACGCATCGGATGGCCGTGCGGGCCGAACATGCGACGTGCCATCACCGACTCCAGCAAGTCGCGCAGCACTTCATTGAACACGCGTCCTTCGGGATCGTTCTGCAGCGCCTTGTGCGCGCGCGTATCGAGCACCAGACGCTCGTCGATCCAGTCCACGGAGCTGGCGCCCGATCGCAGCTCGCCTATCCCCAGCTCCGACGGCCCGGCTTTCAGGCCGAGCGCGCCGCACAAGTCATTGCAGATCTCGCCCAGGCTTGTCAGCGATTTGTCGGAGCTTGCCCAGCGCTGGCTTGCATGGCCGAGGCAGTGGCGGGCGTGGAGTGCTTCGGCCTGATTGGGCAGGGTGCCCGGCGACAGTTTTTTTTCCGAGGCCGCGACTTCTTCGGTCACATGATCGAGCAAGTATTTCCAGTCCTGCGGCAGCATCAAGGTGCGCTGGCGTGGTGTCAGAGGACCATTGGAGAAGCCGAAATCTTCATACACCGCATCGCTCCAGGCCGACTCGGTGGCCACGCCGCTAAAGCCGGCCGCCTTCAGGAACGAAGCCAGCGCCTGCAACTCGGTCGTGCTCAGCCCCGACAAGTGCATGGACAGCAGTTCATTGAAAAAGCTGCGACTTTCATAGTCGTCGTCGAGTCGCGGACATACCGATTCCACCAGCGAATGCATCGCGTCGCTCAGCAGCTCGATGTTGGTGCGCAAGCCGAGCTGCTGGCCTCCGGGCTGCGATGCCCTCAGCAATTCCTTCAGCGTCAGCGCGGTATGGTGTGCGGCATCGAAGTAATAGCTGCGCACCTGGGTGCTGGTCCAGCTTGCCGGCGCTGGCGTCGATGTTCGGTTCAGGACCGAAGGCCTGTGGGATGCCGGGTGGCTGGCGGACGTGGACGCGACAGAGCATACATGGCGCCGCGTGGTCGTGCGGGTAGCAATGGCAAGCATGATAAGGGTCTCCTTGTTGTTGGAAAGTGCAAACAGCGACCACCCCGTGCTTCGGGGTGCTTCTGAGTGCTTGCCAAGGAGACGTGGTTTGGGTCAGCGGCCAGCGCGTGCTTGATGACGCGCAAGCCGGATCAAGGAGTAGTGCGGGTATCGTGCGTCCACAGGCGAGCGGACCGACGCCTACTGGTAGCTGCGGGCGTCCTCGATCACCTTGCCATCGTTGGGCAGGCTGCCAGCTGCGACCAACATCACTTCGCCGCGCAGCTTGGTGACGTCGCGGATGGCTGCCACGATGGCAGGGACTTCGGATTGCGCCGCATCGACGTCAGCGACTTCGCAGTGCAGCGTCATCGTGTCATTCGCCATTTCGCCGGTGATCAACAGTCGCGCCTTTTGCACCACAGGATGGCGACGTACGATGTCGGCCACCTGCGAGGGATGCACGAACATCGCACGCACTTTGGTAGTCTGGTCGGCGCGACCCATCCAGCCCTTGATGCGCGTATTGGTGCGGCCGCAGGGCGACGCGCCCGGCAGCACGGCCGACATGTCCCCGGTCGCGAAGCGCACCAGCGGGTAATCCGGATTGAAGGAGGTGATCACGATCTCGCCGACTTCGCCAACAGGCACCGGGTCGCCGGTGCCGGGGCGCACGATCTCCAGCAGCAGGGTTTCGTCGAGCACCATGCCCGGGTTGACCTTGCCATCAGTGAGCGTTTCATAAGCGATGTTGCCGATATCGGCCGAGCCATAGGTCTGCAGCACCTGCGGCACGCCATGGTCATTGAGCCACTGGCGCAGCGATGGCGGCAGCGCTTCGGCGCCGACCAGCGCCATCTGCAGCGAAGAAATGTCTTCGCCCATTTCCTGCGCCTTCTCGATGATGATCTTCAGGAAGGACGGCGTGCCGGCATACACCTTTGGCCGCAGCAGGTTCATCGCCTGCACCTGCATTTCGGTCTGGCCAGTGCCGGCCGGGATGACCGGGCAGCCAAGCTTTGCTGCACCGCCTTCGACCATCAGGCCGGCAGGCGTGAAGTGATAGGCGAAGCAGTTCTGGATCAGGTCGCCACTGCGCGCGCCCAGCGCGTGGAAGGCGCGCGCATAGCGCCAGTAATCGGCGCCGCGTCCTTCGGGATCGAAGATCGGGCCCGGCGACATGAAGATGCGCGACAGCTTGTCGGTGGGCGTCGTGTTCAGGCCGCCGAACGGTAGCCGCGCCTTTTGCAGATCTTTCAGGTCCGACTTGCGCGTGACCGGCAGTTGCGCGAGCGCGGCGCGCGATGTCACATCATTCGGGTTCACGTCCTTCAGGATCGCAGCCCAGCCCGGCGCCTGCTTCGCGCGCGCAATCAGCGCGGGCAGCTCGGACATCAGTGACGCTTCGCGCGCCGCAGGATCGCGGGATTCGAGGGTGTCGTACAGGTCGGCCATGGCAGAAATCGAATTGTCGTGTCAGTCGCATGCGCGCCGGCGACAGCGGCCGGCGGTCTGGGCATCAGGGAAAGCAGCAGGGGGCGGGCGCTCAGGCCAGCCAGCGCTTGCGGCGGCGATAGAACTTCATGTCGCGGAAGCTCTTGCGGTTGGCACCGGACATGCCGAGGTAGAACTCCTTCACGTCCTCATTGGCGGCCAGATCGGCAGCAGCGCCTTCCATCACCACACGGCCGTTCTCGAGGATGTAGCCGAAGTCTGCATAGCGCAGCGCGATCGTGGTGTTCTGCTCGGCCAGCAGGAAGGACACCTGCTCGGTCTTGTTCAGGTCCTGCACGATCTCGAAGATCTCTTCGACGATCTGCGGCGCGAGGCCCATCGACGGCTCATCGAGCAGGATCATCGAAGGCTTGGCCATCATCGCGCGACCGATCGCGCACATCTGCTGCTCGCCGCCCGAGGTATAACCAGCCATGGAGGAACGACGCTGCTTCAGGCGCGGGAAGTAGTGATACATCTTCTCCAGTTCGTCCTTCAGCCCGGCACGGCTCAGCTTGCGCGTGTACGCGCCGGTCAGCAGATTTTCCTCGATGGTCAGGTGGCCGAAGCAATGGCGGCCTTCCATCACCTGCGACAGGCCGCGCACCACCAGCTCGTTGGGCGTGAGCTGGTCGATGCGTTCGCCATTGAATTCGATGCTGCCCTTGGTCACGTCGCCACGCTCGCCGCGCAACAGCGTCGAGATCGATTTCAGCGTCGTCGACTTGCCGGCGCCGTTGGCGCCCATCAGCGCGACGATCTTGCCGCGCGGGACGGACAGCGACACGCCTTTGAGCACAAGGATCACGTGGTCGTAAATGACCTCGATGTTGTTGACATCGAGGATGGGAGCGCCGCCCGCAACGGGCGTTGCGGTGGCGGCAGCCGGGGCAGCAGCGTTCATGGGTTCAGGCCTCAGGTCCTGTCAGGTCGGTCAGGTTTGGTGATAGCGCAGCCGTAGCCGCCTTACTTCGCGCAGGCCGGCGTAATGCCCTTTTCCTTCGCATAGGCAGCCGACGATTCTTCGAGCAGCTTGCGCACCAGCGCCTTGTCGCCGGTGATCCAGTTCTTCGACAGCGATACCCACTTCTTGCCATCCCACTGCACCACCTTCACGGCGCCCGAGCCTTCATGGTCGTCGCACGAGGTTTTGATCGGCGGGAACATGTCATGCACACCCAGCGCCTTCTGGCGGGCCGCATCGATGTTCAGGTTCTCGAGGCCCCAGCGGACCTGCTCGCCCGTCATCGCCTTGCCCTTGCCGAACTTGCCCTGCGCATTGCGCATCGCCTCGACCATCATCACCGCCGCCGCGATGCCGCGCACGTACATCACGTTACCGACGCGGTCCAGTTCCTTCAGGCTGCCCTGGCCATTCTTGTACAGCTTGGTGCGGATCTCGTCGAGAATCGGGAATTCGCCCGGGGTCGTGAAGCTCATCGTCGAGAAGCCTTTCGCCGCTTCGCCGGCCGGTTCGGTATCTTCCTCCGAACCTGCCCACCAGACGCCGAGGATCTTCTCGCGCGGGAAGCCATTGCGCTGCGCGGTCTTCAGGCCGACCGCGCTCATCACGCCGAAGGTCCACATGATCACGTAGTCAGGATTGGCCTGGCGGATCTGCAGCCATTGCGATTGCTGCTCGCTGCCCGGCGGCGTGATCGGGATCTTGATCAGCTCGAAGCCCCATTTGGCGGCTTCGGCTTCCAGCACCGGCAGCGGTTCCTTGCCATAGGCCGAGTCGTGGTACAGGTGCACGATCTTCTTGCCCTTGAGCTTGTCCATGCCGCCCGACTTCTCGCCGAGGTACACGACCATCGCCGCAGCCTGGTTCCAGTAGGTGGTCAGCAGCGGGAACACGTAAGGGAAGACCTTGCCGTTGGCGGCGTCCGAGCGGCCGTAGCCGAGCGTGGTCATCGGGATCTTGTCCTTGCCGACGCGGTCGAGGATGCCGTACGCAATGCCGGTCGACAGCGGTTCGACGATGGTCGCGCCGCCGTTCTTGCTCTTCAGGCGCTCATAGCATTCGACGCCGCGCGATGCGTTGTATTCGGTTTCGCACTCTTCCCAGGTCAGCTTGACGCCATTGATGCCGCCCGACTGATTAATCAGCGTCATGTAGTCGATCATGCCGCCGTAGAACGAGGTGCCGTTCGAGCCATACGGGCCGACGCGGTAGGACAGCAGCGGCACATACTGGTCGGCGGCTGCCGCGATGCCGGACGTGGCCAGCAGCACGGTCGCGGCCGTGGCAGCGACCAGGGTCTTGATGAGTTTCATCATTGCCTCCTTCGGGATAGGGATAGAGTGTCGAGAATGCTTGTTCGTCGGTTTTGTACGGGTGCTTTACGGTCGTGCCGTGCGATCAGCCCAGTCCGGGGCGCGCGGCGCCATCAATGCGGGAAGGGCCACAGGCGCAGCTTTTCCTTCGCGATCTGCCACAGGCGTGCCAGCCCATGCGGCTCGACGATCAGGAAGAAGATGATCAGCGCGCCGAACACCATCAGTTCGAGGTTCGAGGCCACCGCGGTCGAGATGCCCACGGCGTGCACGATCGTGCTCAGCACGATGGGCAGCAGCACGATGAAGGCCGCGCCCAGGAGGGAGCCGAGGATGGAGCCGAGGCCGCCGATGATCACCATGAACAGCACGCGGAACGACAGGTCCAGCCCGTAAGCCTCGGGCTCGACGGTGCCCAGATACGCATACGCATACAGCGCGCCGGCCACGCCGCAGTAGAAGGAGCTGACGGCGAAGGCGAGCAGCTTGGTGTGCATCAGGCGGATGCCGATCACTTCAGCGGCCACGTCCATGTCGCGCACCGCCATCCAGCAGCGGCCGATATTGGAACGCACCATGTTCTTGGCCGCCAGCGCCAGCACCGTGACAATGCCCAGCACCAGCAGGTACTTGGCATCCGGCGTCTCGAAGTCGATGCCGAGGATGCTCATTTTCTGCGCGGTGATCACGCCCGACGAGCTGTAGTTCGTGAACCAGCGCACCTTGGTCAGCGCCCACAGCACGAAGAATTGCGTCGCCAGCGTCGAGGCGGCCAGGTAGAAGCCGCGCACCCGCAGCGAGGGCAGGCCGAACACGATGCCGACCATCGCGGCGCAGACGCCACCGAGTGCAAAGGCCGCCAGCAGCGGTATGCCCGGCACGCGCAGCATGAAGTTATACGACGAAAACGCGCCGACGGCCATGAAGGCGGCCGAGCCCAGCGACAGCTGGCCGGCATAGCCGGTCAGGATATTCAGCCCGAGTGCCGCCAGTGACAGCACCAGGAAAGGAATCAGGATCGCCGAAAAGAAATACGGCGACGCCACTTGCGGCACGATGACGAAGGCCACGATCAGCAGCAATGCGATCGCGATCCTGTCCTGCCGTATTGGCAGGATCTGGCCATCGGCCTCGTAAGTGGTCTTGAATTGTCCGGCTTCGCGGTAGAGCATGGGTCAAATCCTTCGGATGATCTTTTCGCCGAACAGGCCTTCCGGGCGCACCAGCAGGAACATCAGCGCCATCACATACGGGAACCAGCCTTCGATGCCGCCGCCGACGAAGGGGCCGAGATAGACTTCGGCCAGCTTTTCGGACGAGCCGATGATCAGGCCGCCGAGGATGGCGCCCGGCACCGACGTGAAGCCGCCGAGGATCAGCACCGGCAAGGCCTTCAGCGCCACGAAGGTCAGCGAGAACTGCACGCCATTGCGCGAACCCCACAACAGGCCCGCAACCAGCGCAACGAAACCGGCCACGCCCCAGACGATGCCCCAGATCTGCTGCAGCGGGATGCCGACGGCGAGTGCTGCCTGGTGGTCGTCGGCCACCGCGCGCAGCGCGCGACCGACCTTGGTGCGCGAGAAGAACAGTGCCAGGCCCGTCACCAGCCCCGCGCAGACCAGTGCGGCGATCACGTCGAATTTGGAGACGATGATGTTGAAGGTCGTGAGCAGCGACTCCAGCGGCACATCGTCGATGCCGAGGTCGAGGCGCTTGACCTCGGAACCCCACATCAGCTGCGCCATGCCTTCGATGAAGAAGGTCAGGCCGATGGTGGCCATGAACAGCGAGATTTCCGGCTGGTGGACCAGCGGGCGCAGCACCAGCCGCTCGATCGCCAGTCCCAGCACGGCCATCACGACCACGGTCGCTGCAATCGCCACCCAGAGTGGCCAGCCGAACTCGGTCAGCGACACGCAGGTCAGCGCGGCGAAGAACACCATCGCGCCCTGCGAGAAGTTGAACACGCCCGATGCCTTGTAGATCAGCACGAAGCCCAGCGCTACCAGCGCATACATCACGCCCGACAGCAGGCCGCCGATCAGCACCTCGAAAAAGAAATTGATGCCCATTCAGCCCGTCCTCAATGCGCAACGCCGAGATAGGCGTTGATCACGTCCTGATTGTTCCTGACCTCGTCCGGCGTGCCGTCGCCGATCTTCTTGCCGTAGTCGAGCACGACCACGCGGTCCGAGATATCCATCACCACGCCCATGTCATGCTCGATCAGCACGATGGTGGTGCCGAACTGTTCATTGACGTCGAGGATGAAGCGGCACATGTCCTGCTTCTCTTCCACGTTCATGCCGGCCATCGGCTCGTCGAGCAGCAGCATGTTTGGCTCGGCAGCCAGTGCGCGGCCGAGTTCGACGCGCTTCTGCAAGCCATACGGCAGGCGGCCGACCGGGGTCTTGCGGATATGCTGGATCTCGAGGAAGTCGATCACTTCCTCGACCTTCTTGCGGTGTTCGATTTCTTCGCGCTGCGCCGGGCCTGCATACAGCGCCTGCAGCAGGAAGTTCGAGCGCATCTTCAGGTTACGGCCGGTCATGATGTTGTCGAGCACCGTCATGCCCTTGAACAGCGCAATGTTCTGGAAGGTGCGTGCGATGCCGCTCTTGGCCGCCGCATAGGTATCCATGCCACGGCGTTGCTCGCCGTGATAAATGATTTCGCCCTGCTGCGGCCGGTAGACGCCGTTGATCACGTTCAGCATCGAGCTCTTGCCTGCGCCGTTGGGGCCGATGATGGCGCGGATCTCGTGCTCGCGGACGTTGAAGGAAATGTCGGTCAGCGCCTTCACGCCGCCAAACGACAGCGAGATATGGCGCAGGTCGAGGATCACGTCGCCAATCTGGCGGCCTGTCGCCTCGCCGCTATCCTGCACATCGCCTTGCTGCGCTTTGCCTTGCATACTCATCTCGGGTGCATTCATGTTCAGCTGCGCCTCCATCATGCAGCCTTGCGCTGCGCGCTGAAGGTCTTCACGTCGCGAATTTGCAGGTCCGCGCTGATCTTGCCCTGGCGGCCATCTTCGAACTTCACCTGGGTCTCGATGAACTGGTGGCTCTTGCCCGCATACAGCGCGTCGATCAGCACCGCATATTTTTCGGCGATGAAGCGGCGGCGCACCTTGCGGGTGCGGGTCAGCTCGTCATCATCCGGGTCCAGCTCCTTGTGCAGGATCAGGAAGCGATGGATCTGCGAACCGGCCAGCAGGCTGTCATGCACGAGGTCGGCATTGACCTTCTCCACGCAATCGGCGATCAGCTCATACACATCCTTCTGCGACGCGAGGTCGGTGTAGCCGCTGTACGGCAGGTTGCGGCGTTCGGCCCAGTTGCCGACGGCTTCCATGTCGATGTTGATGAAGGCATTGCAGGCGTCGCGGCCATCGCCGAAGGCCACCGCTTCCTTGATGAAGGGGAAGAACTTCAGCTTGTTCTCGATGTACTTCGGCGCAAACAGCGTGCCGTCGGCCATCTTGCCCACATCCTTCGCGCGGTCGATGATCTTCAGGTGGCCATCGGAATCGAAGAAGCCGGCGTCGCCGGTATGGAAGTAGCCGTTCGCATCGATGGCCTCGGCCGTGTCTTCGGGCTTCTTGTAATAGCCCACCATCAGGCCCGGCGAGCGCACCAGCACTTCGCCGTTGTCGGCAATCTTCACCTCGACATTGGCCATGGGCTTGCCGACGGTATCGAGCTTCACGTCGCCCGAGCGCTGCATGCAGACGGTGACGCAGGTCTCGGTCATGCCGTACAGCTGCTTCAGGTTGATGCCGATCGAGCGGTAGAAGTCGAACAGGTCGGGGCCGATCGCCTCGCCGCCGGTATAGGCGACCTTGATGCGAGACAGGCCCAGCACATTCTTCAGCGGGCCATAGACGAAGATTTCGCCCAGCGCATACAGCAGGCGGTCAGTCACGGAGACGCCGCCTTTCTTGTCCAGCAGCTTCAGGCCGGCGCGGCGCGCCACGTTCATGAAGTAGTGGAACATCGAGCGCTTGATGAGGCCCGCATCTTCGATGCGGATCATCACCTGCGTCAGCGTGTTTTCATACACGCGCGGCGGGCCGAAGTAATAGGTGGGGCCGATCTCGCGCAGGTCGGTGCCGACCGTGGCCGGCGATTCCGGGCAGTTCAGGCAGAAGCCGGCGATGCACGACATCGCATACGAATACAGGAAGTCGCCAACCCAGGCCAGCGGCAGGTAGCACAGCACTTCGTCATCGGGGCCGACGTTGTCGAATGCTACCAGCGTATTGCCGGTCGCGATCATAGCCTTGTGCGAATGGCAGACGCCCTTTGGCTTGCCGGTGGTGCCGGAGGTGTACAGGATGACGGCGACATCATCGGCGCGGCCGGCGTCGACTTCGCGCTGGTACAGGCCGGGGTCCTTCTGCATCAGCTCGCGGCCCATTGCCTGCACCGCGTCGAAGCCATGCAGGCCAGGGGTCGTGTAATTGCGCAGACCGCGGCCATCGTCGTAAATGATGTGCGACAGGCCGGGCACCGTGGCGCGCGCCTCAACCAGCTTGTCGACCTGTTCCTGGTCTTCGACGACCGCGAAATCGATGGCGGCGTTTTCCAGCACATAGGCCATGTCGGCCGCCGGCGCGTCCTGATACAGCGGCACGGCGATGCCGCCCAGACTTTGGGCTGCGGCCATCGCCCAGTACAGGCGCGGCCGATTGTCACCGACCACGGCCAGGTTCATCCCGCGCTTGAAGCCCAGCGCCGCCAGACCGCAGGCAAAGGCCTTCACCTCATTGGCCAGTTGCGACCAGGTGGTGGTTTGCCAGATGCCCAAATCCTTCTCGCGGAAGGCCGGGCGGTCGGGGCGCGCGTGCGCATGCTGTTGCAGGAGGCGCGGAAAGGTGTCCGCCTGCTGGG
>JACCDR010669479.1_pt1 | contig 19578 bp, 12 predicted proteins | sample 7446431 | NCBI WGS metagenome assembly JACCDR01 (sample SAMN15323443, study PRJNA562643) | freshwater metagenome | isolation source: river surface water | place: USA:Blue River Watershed | collected 2017-08-17 | reverse complement strand
TTGGAACTGAGTCTTCAGCACAACTTGCAACTTCAAAAACCGGCTCAGTTTATTTGGCTTACACTACCGATAATGAAGATAGCATTATTACCAGCAATGCAGCATTTCCTATTAAACGAACACAGTTTTCAGCTGGTGTTTTATGTAAATTAGATGTCAATCAATCTGTAGCTTGGGCAACGTATTTAACTGGAGATACATTGAGTTCATTTAACGTTGATCGTTTGGTTTATGATGAAAAGGGCTTTATATATGTTGTTGGCACCTTTAACGGAAGTTTGGGCTTAACTTTGGTTAATGATAGTTTTGGACCTAAATTGGGAGGTGCGGAGGCAATTCTTGTAAAGTTAGATACAAATGGAGCTTTTATTTGGTCGCGCACCTTAAGTTCGAATGGATTTGATTTGCCTAGTGTGGCAGCGATTGATTTAAATGGTGATATTTGGTTGGCAGGGAGTATAGCTTATCCGAATCAGGTTCCATTCATAGGTATTCCAATAACACCGAATGCCTTTCAGCAGACAGCTAATCCTGTCAATGTTGCAAGTACGGTTGACGAGATGTTTATAGCCTGTATAGATAAATCAGGCAATTTGCTCTATTCTTCATATTTTGGTGGTAATGGTTATGAAGATCCTGTAGATGTATCGGTTGATGCTAATAATAACATACATTTTTTATTGCGGACCTCGTCGGATAATATTATTGATAGGAATAATCCATTTGAAAGCGACTTAAAGAATAAACGCACCTATATCATTAGTATCAGTAAAACTAATTTTCAGCTAAATTATGTTGCTTCACCACCTCTACACCCAAATGATATTCCCGATGAGTTAACATTTAGTAAGTCAAACACCTTATATATTTTATCGAAAACCAACAATCTGGATACCTATAAACCTATTGCTGAAAGTGTATTAACCAATAATGGTAATACCGCAATAATTGTCCAAGAGATTGACCCCGGATTTAAAAAGAAAAGGCTATGGGCATTAAATGGATTTATTAATAATGATGTAGGAATAAGCGATATTGAAAGTACTGATTCTTCTCTTCTCATTTTATTATATGAAAAAAAGAACCTGATTCCAACACAGAAAAATGCCTTTCAAAAATTAAATAATGGTTTAATGGATGCATTTATTTTTAATCTTGGCTATGATTTTAAGCCAAAGTGGGCAACATACTTGGGTGGTTTCGAAGATGATTACCCATTTAGTGTTTGTAATAATGGAAGCATTAACTGGATAGTTGGCACCACTAGGAGCAATGATTATTATGTAAGCAAAAATCCTATAAGTAAGCAGTTGAATGATGGATTTGGGAGCGCATCTGTAGATATATTTTTAACAGCATTTAATTGCAAAAACAGAAATGTTTCAATAGTTTCTAATGCTACAATTGCATGTAAAGGCACTCCTGTTGTGCTTAAAGCTAATCAACTATTTAGTTCATATAATTGGAATAACATATCAACCACCGATTCAATTGTTGTAACAAATGATACACTTATTCAGTTACAAGCCATTGATTCGTTTGGATGTATCTATTTTGCAAATAGCACGGTTACTTTTGTTTCTCCGCCGAAAGTAAGTTCATTCGATACAACTTTTTGTGCTAGTCAAACATTTCAATTTAACTACACTTCAGGTAAATCCGACTCTCTTATTGAAATTTTGTGGAGTGATGGTAGCTCAAGTAAAAATATTCAACTCGCCAGCGGCGGAAAGTATACTGCGGTTGTATCTAATGGATGCTTTAAAGATTCGTTTGAAATAAACCTTGAAGAAGTTGATTGTAATGGTAAATATTTTGTTCCAAATGCATTTACACCTAACAACGATGGTGTTAATGATGTGTTTGATATTAATGGATTAAACATTAAAAATCGAATAATGAATATTTATAATCGTTGGGGTCAATTAGTTTATGAGGCAAACGGAAGTATTTCAGGGTGGGACGGCACATTTAAATTAAAGCCTGCCCCCTCTGATGTTTATACTTACCTAATTTATGTAACTGATAGTTTAGGAAACGAGCAATCGTTAAAAGGAACCCTTCATTTAATCAGATAATAACAAAAAATTTGCACTCTAGCCTTAATGGTAAAAGAGATTAACTAATACATTTAGGTGTTCTACCCTTTTTAATTTACCACTCAGCAGTTGGGTCAATTTTAAATACTTCACTCATTTCGTCTAACAAAGGTTGCAAATGTTCGGTATGTTTTCCTACTCTTCCACCTATGTTTGGCTTCCAAGTGCTTTCATGTGGAATAGTTAACATCGAATCAGATAAAATCGGCGAAATAATAGCTAACCATCGGTTTTTAAGTTCAACTTCGCCAACAAATACTCCCTCTTTAATTAATTGCTCTTCAAAAGTACTTTCTTCAAATAATCCCAGTGCATCATCCCAAATTTCATTTAAAGCAGTTTGCATGCGGGCGTGACTTTCTTCTGTAGCATTACCAAGTTTTTTTACCCAGGTATTAGCATGGAATACATGATATTTCAATTCACCTTTTACCTTACGTGCAACTTTTGCTAAGGGTTCGTATGATGAGTTTGCCAGCATATCAAATCTCAATTGATCAGCAGTGTCATACAAAAAATGTCTCATAATGCTGAATGCATAATCCATGTTGGGTAATTCGGTAATAATAGCATTATGAAATTGATTAGCATTTCTGGTAAATGCAACAGTATCCGGCTCTTGTTCTCCTAAATCATGAAGAAGTTGAAATAAAGCTTGGGATTGACCAATTTTATCTTGGGCCATTGATGAGAAGGCAATATCTTCTTCTAATATTGGCCCTAAACCTGTCCACTCGCTATTGCGATGACCTAAAATTAATAAGTCATCAGCCATTTTGTATAATAATTCTTTAATGTGATTCATGTTTAATAAAGATAAATTGTGTTTTGTTTATGCACTTATCATTTAATAATGACTTTGAAAGCTTATAAATTTTCGTCCGCTTTAAATGATATTTATTTTTTCAATTTGTATTTCGTTAATAATATTATCTGTGACTATGGTGATAGCCTTTTCAACGTAATTTTCAAAAACTAACTCGAAATTTCGTTGGCGACCTTCTTTGTATGTGCTGATTCTGCCACAAATAATATTATGGTTATTTGTTTTGTTTTTTGTATTTATTAATCTTCTCCATCACTTTATAGCCGGCCGCTTCACGGTATTGCTTTTCCGGAACCGTTTCAAAAATATCAGAATCATCATAGTCAGAAGTAAATACATCTGCAGTACGAACCACCCAAATGTTTACGCTTACACCTCTTCTGCCAAATTGTTCTTTGCCAAACAATAAAGCCATTTCAGCGTTAGGGGCATGCACTATTCCAACGTGCATGTGTTGGTCGCCACGTTTTTTTTGATGAAACACTTCGTATGTTTCCCATTGATCCAAATCTTTTAAGGGTTCAATTTGGTTATCAACTTCTATTTGTTCGCGAGTTACGCGAGGATCAAGAGATTTTATCATTTTATATTTACTACTGTTGGTGGGTTTGTATTATTAGCAACTATTATAACAAACGTTATAAATACAACACACAACAACTATATTGATCAAATCAGAGGTGTATGTTGTATTTATTTAATTTAATGTCAATTCAAACATCAAACGGCTGTTTTTACTTTACTGTAAATTAATACTTAAGCTAAAGGAACCACATAGGTTGATTTTGGTGTATGAAGGGCTTCACGCACCCATCTTCCTCTTTCTTCAGCCATTCTTCTCACAGCCAATCTTTCAGCATTACATGGGCCATCGCCATTAATCACACGTTTAAATTCATCCCAATCAGGTTCAGTATATTCCCATTTACCTGTTTCTTCATTCTTCTTAAGGTTTGCATCAGGAACAGTTAATCCAAGGTCCCAAATTTTTGGAACATACATGTTTAAAAACTGTTGACGCATGTCGTCGTTTGTCGCCATCTTTACTTTCCAACGCATTAAAATTTCTGTGTGGTTAGAGATTTTATCGCTAGGACCAAAGAAGTGCATAATAGGAGGCCACCAACGATTTAATGCTTCTTGAACCATTTTGCGTTGTGTTGGAGTTCCTGTAGCTAGTGTTACTACATTATCATGGCCGTATTTTAAATGGAAACTTTCCTCTGTACAAATACGGTCGAGTGCACGACAATACGGACCGTAGCTTCCTTTAGCATTTGCCACCTGATTAATAATTGCACCGGCATCAATTAACCACGCAATTATACAGGCATCAGCCCAAGTAAAAGCAGGATAATTAAATACATTTGAATATTTTGATTTTCCGGTGATAAGGTCGTTTATCATAGCCTCTCTGCTTTTACCAAGGGTTTCGGCAGCACTGTATAACAATTGTGCATGACCAACCTCATCTTGCACCTTGGCCATTAAAGCTAATTTACGTTTAAAGCCCGGTGCTCTTGTTATCCAAGTGCCTTCTGGCAAAGCACCAATAATTTCTGAATGAGCATGCTGTTCAATCATTCGAATTAATTGCTTGCGATATTCACGAGGCATCCAATCTTTAGGTTCAATTTTTTCGCCCCTTGCAATCCGTGCTTCAAATTCAGCTAATTTAATAGGATCCTCACCATCAATAATTGACTTTGGTTTTTCGTTTGGATCAATGTAAGCATTTCCGTACATAGTTGTTTGTATTGCGAGTTAGTTTATTGTTTACTTTTTAAGGTTTGTAATCAAGGTCGGTTACTAATTTTTTACGCAAACCTCCTAATATAAAATCTGATAATTTGGTAGATATTTCTTCAGGTGTCATTTCCCCATCTTTGTTAAACCATTCTATGACCCAATTAAGTGTAGATAGAATAGTTAATGTAGCAAATTTTTCATCTACACCATCGAAAATGTCTTCTCGAATTCCCTCTTGAATAATTACTTTAAATTCATTTTCATAGGCTAAACGTAGCGTTTTAAATTCGCCCAATTTCGGTTCACTTAAATGTCTCCCTTCATGAATAAATACAGCTGAAAAATTGCTGTTGTCGGTGATAATCTCTATGTGGTTCTTAATTGCCGAACGCAATTTTTCTTCAGCATTAAAATAGATATCATTTACTTCTGCAATGCTTGTAATTAGCTTGTCGGCAAGGGCAAAACAAATATTCTCTAAGATTTCTTCTTTCGACTTTACATGGTGATAAAGGCTTGCTGCTTCTATACCAAGCAATGAGGCCAAATCGCGCATTGAACTACTGGCATAACCGTTTTGTTTAAACAGCATGGCAGCTGATTCTAAAATTTGTTCTTTACGGGAGAAATTTTTATTGCTCATATCCCTAACAGATGTTAGACAAAATTAATAAATTGATTTACAATTGCAAATCTTCTTTTCTCCTTTTTTTATAATAATCACCTTTACGTTATCTGTTGTATTTTGCAACTCGTTATTACATGCAAAAAGTTTTTAGATATCAACATTCCCAAATTTCCTATCATTTATATGGAAACGGCCCGAACGTTTTGGTGGCCTTTCATGGTTACAATCAAACAGGAGAGGAATATCATGAATTCGGAAAGGTATTGGGGCATTATTTTATCATTATAGCTATCGACTTTTTTTGGCATGGGAAAAGTAAATGGTTAGAAGAAAGGGATTTTACCGATCACGATATGAAGTCAATACTCAGTGGAATTGCAGCAGCAGAGGGCTTAAGTCAGAAGCGGTTTTCAGTTTGTTCATTTAGTATGGGCGCCAGATTAGCAAGGGCTTTGGTTCGTAATTTTGCGCATCGCATTGATGATTTTATCATGTTATCACCTCCCACTTTTGCATTTAATCGTTTCTTAAATTTTACAACCAATAACTATTTTGGGCTATCTATATTTAAATATTTCACTTACACACCTGATGCTTTAAGAAATTGGGTTGAGCGTTTGTATCGTTTTAAACTCATGAATAGAAGTGTTTACGTGTTTACAAGTAAATTTGTAGGCAAGCAAGAACGAATAGAAAAGGTTTTTAAAACGTGGTATGCACAACGAAAGCTAAGAACAAATTTTAAAACATTTGCTCAAACTTTAAATAATAATGGGGTGAGGGTTATATTAATAGTGGGTAAAAAAGACCATATCACACCTCCTCATCAAATGATAAAATTTGTAAGGAAATTGAATAACAGACGCATATTTTTATTACAAAAAAAACATGAACTTGCAACCCCCGAAACGCTCAGGGTATTATCAAAATTGTATTCAACAGAAAAAATATAAAACATGCATTACGAAACAATATTATATGAAGTAAAAAATGGCGTTGCAACGCTTACTCTTAACCGACCTGAAGTATTTAATGCATTTAATGAACAACAAAGTTTTGATGTGATTGATGCCTTAAAGCAGGTTGAAAAAGATAAGTCAATCAGGGTTTTAGTTATTACCGGTGCCGGCAAAGCATTTTGTAGCGGGCAAGATTTAAAATCAATATCCGGAGCCAAAAATCGTTCGTTGAGCGATAGCTTGTACAAAAGATATAATCCAATGATTAAAGCAATTAGAAAACTTCCATTGCCGGTAATTTGCAAATTAAATGGTGTTGCAGCAGGGGCAGGATGTAGTTTAGCTCTTGCTTGTGATATGATAGTTGCTTCAGAACAAGCTTCTTTAATTGAAGTATTTGTACATGTAGGATTAGTGCTTGATTCCGGATCATCATATTTTCTTCCTCGATTAGTAGGTTCGGCACGTGCATTTGAACTATCAACCATGGGCGGTAAAGTTACAGCGCAACAAGCCTTAAGTTGGGGTATGATTAATAGGGTTGTGAAAGCAGAAGAATTGGATGATGAAACTTTAAAAATCACCGATTATTACTCGCAAGCACCTACAAAAGCTATCGCATTAATGAAAAAAATGCTAAATAAATCTTTTAATAGCACCTTAGATGAAATGCTGCAATATGAAGCCTATTGTCAAGAAATTGCAGGACGAACTGAGGATTATAAAGAAGGAGTTGCCGCTTTTAATGATAAGAGAAAACCTGCGTTTAAAGGGCAATAAAAATTAACGCTTTTATTTTTGCTGTTAAAAGCATAAATTGTAACTCATACAAGTCCTCAATCATACCGTTATGAGTGCACCTATTACTAAAATTTTAACTGCTGTTGATGCCTCAGATGCCTCAACAGTTGCCTTGCATGCAGCCGTTTCACTTGCAAATGCGTATAAAGCCTCTTTATATGTACATCATGTAGTAGAAAACGCACCTGTTGCTGAAAAGGTTAAACTCATGGTTAATCAAGTGCTCAATACCATCCCGCATCAGTATACTGAAGGGAAAGGCGGTGTATACAAAGAAATCATTTCTAAATCTCTTGATTTGCCTTCCGGACTAATTGTAATGGGAACACATGGTAACAGCGGGTTTCAGGATTTTTGGTTAGGAAGCAATGCTAACAAAGTAGTTAATTCGGCAAAATGTCCGGTACTAACTATTCGAGCCGGAGTTACTAAAACACAATTCAGAAAAATAATTTTACCGATGGACAGCTCTTTTGAAACCAGACAAAAGGTTCCAATGGCAATTAATTTAGCTGAACACTTAAATGCAAGTATTCATATCTTAGGTGTATCAACCAGTAAGGACAAAGAAACTGAGCATACCGTAACCAACTACATGACGCAAGCTTCTTATCAGATTCAAGATCATAAAATTGTTCATACTACTGCTAAACGATTGGGGGGCAACATTACAAATGCAACTATCTCATACGCCCAGGAAATAGATGCTGATTTAATCATTATTATGACTGAACAGGAGCCACAAATAGGGTCATTCTTCCTTGGCAAGTTTGCTCAACAAATGGTTAATAACTCACCGGTGCCGGTTTTGGTTGTGCCAACCCGTGATGACATTCTTATTACAGACGCTCGACTGTAATTTGTCAAATTTATTTTTCAGTTTGCACCAAAATTGTATTTTTACCGTTTGTAAAAAAACAATTTTGTTTAATGTATTATCATATATGCTTAAACAATATGTAAATTGTTATGTTTTGTTAGTATTATGGAAATTAAACCTGGTAAATATTTAGAGCCAATTGAATTACCTGCTGATTTACGAAAAGTTAAAGAAGAGGATTTGGTAAAGGTTTGTGCAGACTTAAGACAGTATATTATTGATACTGTTTCTGTGTATGGTGGACATTTTGGTGCCAGCTTGGGAGTGGTTGAACTCTCTGTTGCTTTACATTATGTTTTTAATACACCGTATGATCAATTGGTTTGGGATGTTGGTCATCAGGCTTATGGCCATAAAATTTTAACCGGTCGTCGTAAAACGTTCCATACCAATAGAATTTACAAAGGTATTAGTGGTTTCCCTAAACGAAGCGAAAGTGAATATGATACTTTTGGTGTTGGTCACTCTTCAACTTCCATTTCAGCCGCATTAGGTATGGCTGTTGCAAGCAGATTAAAGGGAGAGTTGGATCGCCAACATGTAGCAATCATAGGTGATGGTGCTATGACAGCAGGATTGGCGTTTGAAGGATTAAATCATGCAGGTGTTGAAGACAGTAACTTAATTGTGGTACTAAATGACAATTGCATGAGTATCGACCCCAATGTAGGAGCGCTAAAGGAGTACCTTACTGACATTACAACTTCTCCAACTTATAATAAATTTAAAGATGATGTTTGGAAGACATTAGATAAATTAAATAAGTTTGGTCATTTATCTCAAGATATTATCTCTAAAATCCATGATACACTTAAAGGGGGACTGTTAAAACACAGTAATTTGTTCGAATCCCTTAAGTTCAGATATTTCGGCCCAATTGATGGTCACGATGTAAACCATTTGGTTAAGGTGATGAATGATTTGAAGAAAATACCGGGACCTAAGCTTTTGCATTGTGTAACCGTTAAAGGTAAAGGTTATGCACTTGCCGAAAAAGATCAAACTAAGTGGCACGCACCTGGACTGTTCGATAAAGTAACAGGTGAAATTTATAAGACTATTCACGAAAAACCCCAGCCTCCAAAATATCAGGATGTATTTGGCAATACCTTAGTTGAACTTGCCAAAGAAAACAAAAAAATTGTAGGGATAACGCCGGCTATGCCTTCAGGCTCTTCCATGAATATTATGATGAAAGCTATGCCAGATCGTGCTTTTGATGTTGGAATTGCCGAACAACATGCAGTAACGTTTAGTGCAGGCTTAGCAACCCAAGGATTGATTCCGTTCTGTAATATCTATTCTTCTTTTATGCAGCGCGCCTACGACCAAGTGGTGCATGATGTTGCCTTGCAAAATTTACACGTTGTATTTTGCATGGACCGTGCCGGATTAGCAGGAGCAGATGGGCCAACACATCACGGAATGTTAGATATTCCATTTATGCGCTGTGTTCCTAATATGATAGTAATGGCTCCAATGAACGAAGAAGAATTACGCAATATGATGTACACTTCTACACTGGAAAAAAATGCTGGTCCATTAAGCATAAGGTATCCTAGAGGCAATGGAGTAATGCCCGATTGGAAAAAACCACTTCAAGAAATTGAAATTGGTAAAGGTCGCAAATTAAATGATGGTGATCAGGTGGTAATTTTATCATTTGGAACTGCAGGTAATTTGGCAGCTGAGGCGATTCTTAACTTAAATGAGGATGGAATAAGAGTTGGACATTATGATATGCGTTTTGTTAAACCTATTGATGAAACACTTTTGCATGAAGTATTTAAAAAGTACAGAAAAGTTATTACCGTAGAAGATGGAACAATTGTAGGAGGTTTTGGCAGTGCAGTTTTAGAATTTATGGCTGAATATCATTATGAAGCCGAGGTAATAAGGTTAGGTATGCCTGATGCAATTATAGAACATGGCGAACAACCACAACTATATCAGGAGTGCGGTTTTGACGCAACATCCATTGCAATGTCGGTAAAGAAATTATTAACTCCGGTTGAACTATCTATTTAAGGTTGATTATCAAATTTAAAAAAACCTGTGCCGAGTAGACACAGGTTTTTTTATGCGATAATTTTAGTGCCTATTTTATTGCTTTTATAAATCCGAATCTACCATTCATGAAATAATACACTCAGTTCATGAAAACGAATGACAGGTTTAATCAACAAAATGTATGTTCGTTTCACTATTTAACTATAGTTAAAATCCTAACCTGTAATATTTTGCCCGGTTTTATTATTTAACCCATAATTTAACTCGGGCAATTTAATTTGATAGTTCTTACCCTAGTTTCATAGCCCTTTTACGGCCTGCAATTGCGGGCCGTTTTTTATATGTTTTGCTCAATATAGTCAATTATACTATGAATACATTTTATATGAATTTCTTGAGCACGATCAGCGTATGGTGCATAAGGAGCCCTTACTTCTACATCACATAAACCGGCCATTTTGCCTCCATCTTTGCCGGTTAAACCAACAACCTTAATTCCTTTAATTTTTGCTGTTTCAATTGCTTTTAACACATTACTACTATTTCCACTTGTAGAAATAGCTAAAAGTACATCACCCTCATTTCCTACTGCTTCAAGATACCTGCTGAATACAAATTCGTATCCATAATCGTTTCCAACACAAGCCATGTGCGATACATCACTAATTGCAATGGCAGCTAAAGGTTTTCTGTTATCTCTATATCGCCCAGTAAGCTCTTCGGCAAAATGCATGGCATCACATAAGCTACCACCATTACCGCAACTAATTATTTTTTTTCCGGATTGAAGTGCATTAACCATGATTTGCCCTGCTTTTTCAAGCTTTAAAAAATTATCATCTGATGCTAAAAAAGTTTCAAGAGCAGTTTTTGCTTCCTCAAAATGTTGTTTGATATTATTCATTTTAGTCAATACCTATTGTTTGTTTTGATAAGTCTTTTTGCCTTCTTCCAAGAAATTGATAAATTTTTGCTCGTCGGTATCAAAAAATGTTGGGCCTGAAAGTTGGTTTTCGTTTGCGTCAATTATTATATATTGTGGTTGTGCGCTATAACCATATTTGGTAATTTGTAAATCTTGATTTTGTTCACCTATAGTTTTTTTCACCTTCCCGTCTCTGCTCGATATATACCATTCGTTTTCAGGAAGTACTTTTCTTTCATCCGCATATAAGCTCACTACAATAAAATCTTCTTTTAACCGCTTCAACACTTCAGGTTTAGCCCATACAAATTCTTCCATCTTTCTGCAATTTACACATGCATGCCCGGTGAAGTCAATAAAAACAGGTTTGTTTTGCTTTTTGGATTCTTCCAATGCTTCTTTATAATCGAAGTATCCATCTATACCATGTGGTACATGCAAGAGATTGCTGTGTTTTTTGTTCTTACCAATATTTTCTTTGGATGCGTTAACCACCACAAAGTCTTGCGTATAAAGAGGAGGTAACAATCCGGAAAGTGCTTTTAACGGAGCTCCAAATAAACCCGGAATCATATACAAACCAAAAACAAATGCAGTTAATGCAAGAAAAAATCGCGGTACACTTATATAAGGTAGGTCGCTGTCGTGACTAAACTTTAGCTTCCCTAAAAGATACATTCCCAATAAGAATGATAATATAATCCAAATGGTTAAGTAAATTTCTCTATCTAACAATCCCCAGTGATAAACTACATCTGCCGTACTTAAAAATTTGAATGCGAATGCAATCTCAACAAATCCTAGAACAACTTTTACTGAGTTTAACCAACCACCTGACTTTGGAAGGTTTTGCAAATAACTTGGGAATACAGCAAAAATGGTGAATGGCAATGCTAAACCTAATCCAAAAGCCCCCATCCCTATTAACGGTTTAAGAAATTTGCCTCCAACCGCTTCAATTAATAAGCTTCCAACAATTGGTCCTGTGCAACTAAACGAAACTACTACTAAAGTAAATGCCATAAAGAATAAACCGGCAAAACTACTCATGCTGCTTTTAGAGTCGATTTTATTTACGAAACCATGAGGTAATGTAATTTCAAACAAACCTAAAAAGGAAGCAGCAAATACCATAAAAATTATGAAGAATAGTATATTAGGGAGCCAATGTGTACTTAACCAATTTCCAAAATCAGGTCCAAGTCCGAATAAAGCAAAAACAAACCCTAACGAGGCATAAATCGCAATAATGGAAAAACCAAAGGTAAATGCCCTTATAATTCCTTGCAGGCGGGTTTGACTTTTTTTGGTGAAAAAGCTTACGGTCATTGGCAGCATTGGGAACACGCAAGGTGTAGCAACGGCAACTAAACCACCTAAAAATGCAACTAACAAAAAGGCAAGTAATGTTTCTTCTTTTTTACCTGATTTTGTATTTACATTGGATGAATTTGTAATTGTTGAATCAGACTTAATGGTAACAACAGTTCCGGTATCTTTTGAAACAATTGTTTCGGTTGAGGTATCAACACTTACTGATGTGTTGGCGGAATTTGGTTTTTTATTTTCTTCAACCCTAACCTTTATTTCAAAAGGAACATCATAAGGTGGCATACAAATACCACTTACCTCATTGCATTCTTGAAAGTAAATAGAACCTTTGATTATTGGGTTTACCTTATTAATTTTTATTTGTTGCTTGAATATTGCTTTTTTGGTAAATATCGAAACTGTTCCTTTCCATATCTCTTCGTAATGTTTTTTAGACCCTATTGCTTTAGGGGATCCGATTAAGGTGTAACCGTCATTTTTCTCCCAGGTAAACTCTGCAACTGTTGGCCCTATCGGATCAAAATCATTACTGTACATATACCAGTCGGGTTCAATAATACTGGTTAAGGTTACAGTAATAATATCACCCGGCTTAACAACTTTAGGCTCAACAGTGATGCTCCATTCTGGTGTTGTTGCTAATGTTTTGGGGCCATGCTGCGCAAATGCCAATTGTTGTAACCCTAGCCATAGCAGTAAGGACAATAAAAAGGAGTTAATTCGAAACAATACCATATCAACGAATTTAATTAAAGTAAAACGACAAATTTATAATTAATTGCCAAAGCAGACGCATATTAACAAAATGTTCAGTATTTAAACAATAGCACAAGTATTAGTCTATTGGTTCAATTTTGAATCATTAGTTATAAAAGTGTTATAAGTTCACTTTAAATAGGTGTCTTAATACCGTTTCAACTATTAGTAGATTATTTATTGCCCAAAGGAATGTACAGTTGTGGGTAATAAGCACGATTGATAACATGTAAAAGTATATATGGTGATGTAATTTTGAAATGATGCAAAAGATTACCGGTATAATATCAATAGCATGTATATGCTTATTTAAGTTTAACGTTGGGTTTTCACAGCCTAAGCCTACCGAAAAATATCCTTTTAAAATGACAGTTGAGCAGTATTTAGAGAAATATGCTCCTGTAGCGATTGAAGAAATGCACCGTAGTAGAATACCTGCAAGCATAACCCTTGCACAGGGATTGTTGGAAAGTGGTAACGGAAACTCAAGGTTAGCCCTGGAAGGAAATAATCACTTTGGAATTAAATGTAAAAAAGATTGGGTAGGAGAAACCATACATGAAGACGATGATGCTGAACAAGAATGCTTCAGAAAATATGCTTCCGCACGCGAAAGTTATCGTGACCATAGCGATTTTTTAACCAAAGGAACGAGGTATGCTTTTTTGTTTGATTTAGAACCTACTGACTATAAAGGTTGGGCAGAAGGTTTGAAACGTGCAGGCTACGCAACTAATCCCAATTATCCTAACCTATTGATAAGTTTGATTGAACGACATCAGTTATATCGGTTTGATGTGGTTAAGCCGAAGGAGGAAGAAGTAATAAAAATAAAAGCCGACCAAACCGCCTTTATCCAACAACACAGAAATGTTACTGTTAATGGTATACCTGCAATTGTTGCCAAAGCTGGAGATAGCTATACAGGAATTGCACTAGAGCAGAATATGAGGGTTTGGCAAATTTATAAGTATAACGATTTAACCAAAGATGCACAAATAACCTCTGGTGACACCATTTATATTAAACCTAAAAATTATAAAGGTTCAGTAGAAACATATAAGGTTCAACAAGGTGATAATATGCATCACATATCACAACGGTTTGGGATAAAACTCAGTAAGCTATATGCTAAAAACCAAATGAAGGAAGGGCAGGAGCCTGAAATTGGTGAGGTGCTAATGTTAAAATCGAAGAGAACAAACACTCCTGTTTTGCGTGTAAACAAGATTAATAATATTGATAGCGCCTACAATAATGTTATTTATGATGACCCCAAAAAAAACGTAGCGACTTCACGCCCTGCATTACCTCAGGATCAATATGAAATAAATATACCTGATAATAAAAATGATATGGCCTTCTTTCATACCGTGCAAAGTGGAGAAACATTATTTAGTATTGCTAAAAAGTATAATGTTACAGTAGAAGGATTAAAAGATCTAAATTCTATGAGAACCGAACATATTGCCATTGGAACAAGATTAATCATAAATCCAAACCAACCGCCGGTTAATGAACATGAAGAAGCGGTTGTGCCGGGATATCATATAGTTAAACAGGGTGAAACCTTATACAGTATTGCCCGACGTTATAATACAACAGTGCTTGAGCTTAAGGCATTAAATGAATTATTGTCTGATACATTGCATGTGGGTGAAGAATTGGTTGTTATTCCGTTAAACGGAGAGAAGGTTAACAGCACTGAGCCCGATTTAAACTCTTCAGAGCCCGTTTACCATGAAGTGTTGGAAAAAGAAACATTATACAGCATAAGTAAAAAGTATAATGTATCGGTTGAACATTTACGCAGGTTAAATAGCCTTAATGATAATGCTATTGATGTAGGCCAAAAATTAAGAATTCGGTAATGCTGGATCTGCCATTTAATCCACCAATTCAAGAGTTATGTTTTGAACCATTTAATAAGTTTGGTTGCAAAGTATTCATGCAGCGTGACGATATATTGCATCCATTTATTTCAGGCAATAAATGGCGTAAACTTAAATATGTTATTCATGACGCAAAAGAAAAGCAGTGCCACACATTAATAAGCTTTGGAGGAGCTTATTCTAACCATTTAATTGCTTTGGCATGTGCAGGTGCAACTTATGGATTTAAAACCATTGGCTTTGTAAGGGGTGAAGAGGTAAATAACCAATTATTAAGTTTATGTAAGTGGTATGGCATGCAATTAATTTTTACATCACGAGATAGTTATAAAAATAAGCAACAATTATATCTTGATTTTATAAAACAACAACAAGGATTTTATTTTATTGACGAGGGGGGTAAAGGGGAATTAGCTGTGGCGGGTTGCGAAGAAATTTTATACAAAACTGAAATCAATTTTTCGCATGTATTATGTGCTGTAGGAACAGGTACAACATTAGCAGGCTTATCAAAACAAGCTAAGCGATTTGGTATGAAAGCTGAAGGGGTTTGTGTGCTAAAAGGCGAGGGTTTAATTGATGATGAAATTAACACTATAGCAGGTGACGTGGTTCATGTTCATCATGGTTTTCACCACGGAGGGTACGCTAAAACGTCACCCGAATTGCTATTATTTATGCAAGAATTGGCCGCTACAACAGGAGTGCTAACCGATCAGGTTTATACAGGTAAGTTGTGCTACGCTGTTGCCGCACTTATACAGCAGCAATATTTCCCTGCACATTCAAAAATTCTTTTAATTCATACCGGTGGGTTACTAGGGGCAATGAGTATGTTTTAATTAAAAAAGGCTGTTGTATTTAAGTTGTACAACAGCCTTTTATGAATGAGAATTAGGTATTAATCTTTTACTACCTTTATCGTTTTATAATCTCCTTTATCGGTAATCAGTTGTATAAAATACACACCCGGACTTAAAGTTTCAAGCTGATCAATCAAAACAATATTTGAACCTCTTATCAGTTTTGGTTGATGATTTTGTATATTCTTACCATTCACATCTTTTAGGTTTAATTCTGCATGGCAATCCTCTGCTACTTCAACAATAATGGATACTTGGCTTCTGAATGGATTGGGGTTAGCCTTCACAGTAAAAGAAGCAGTTGAGAATTGTAAATTTACTACCATACTGTAAGTGAAATCACCATTATAATCAACCTGTTTAATTCTGTAATAGATATTACGTGCCAATTGAACTGCATTAAAATGTGTAAAGTTATATTGGTTTGTGGTAGTGCTGTTACCAATGGCATCTAATTTACCGATAGTTGAATAGTTTTTACCATCTGCCGAAGCTTCTATTTCAAAGAATTTACAATTTCGTTCCCAAGCTGTACTGTATACTAAATGGCCGTTTTCGCCGATCGCATTTGCACTAAAACTTAACCAACCAACAGGTAGTACATTGTTACTTCCCACGCCGAAAATTCCGTCAGTTGTGTATCCGCCTTGAGGACGGAAGTTAATTCCATTATTAAGTGCAGATGTCCCCGCAACTCCATTATTCCACATGTTACTTATATATTGTGCTACATAACAAGCATTTCTATTAAAGCCTGATAATTCATTAGCATTTGACCAACCCGGAGTAATTAAAAGTGTTGAACCACCCTGATTTGTTTCTCTGATAATCCAGGTTCTGTTTACTGCATTGTTTGTAAATGCTGCTGAAGAAGGTATAAAATTATTGTAACTCGGGAATACATTATTTAATACTTGAAATTCAAAAGTATCAATAGTGCCGGTATTTGTAATGCCAACAGGATTATATGAAGCATTTCCTATATATGCAAATGCAGATGTTCCTCTTGTTGCTCCAGTTCCTACTCCGGGTAACCTTAAACGTCCGCTACCATTTGTTGAGAAATATGCATTGGTTCCGGCGCCATTTACTGCTGTAGATAAATAGTTGAGCATGGTAACATTAGAAGTGTCTAAACGAACGATGTTACTTCCAGTGAAGTTTACATTGTTTTCGATAATAATACTTCCTCTTAATAAGGCACCAGAAATGTTCGTCCCTAAGGTGAGGTTGTGATAAACACCTCTTGGAATAAATGTTGTATCGGTTGATTTAAGAAATCCGATGGTAGATGTTCCTAAATTAATGATTCCGTTTCTGGTTAAATCACCATGAATGTTGAGTGTGCTGGTTCCTTGCAGGTTTAAAGTTGCACCATTATTAATGGTTAAGTTAAACACATTAGCTGTTAATCCACTCACAACATTTGGCATGTTAGTTACCCCAGATGGAATTATAGCACTTGTTGTTGCCGTTGGCACAGATCCACAGCTCCAATTTCCGGTGTTAAACCAATTCGTATTAATGTTACCTGTCCATGTGTTTGTATTAGTTATGCTAATAGTTACCGTATCAACTAAACTTACACAGCCATTTGGATTTTCATTCCTAACATAAATTAAATCAAAGCTATTTACTATTCTGGATAGGTTGGCGCCCTGCCCTAATAACACAGTTAATGCTGCATCATCATACCATCTGGTAACAAAACCGGTTGGTGGAGTTGTGGTGTTAGTTAAAGTAACCCATGTTCCGGTTATACAGGTCGTTGCGTTGTTAACTGTTGGTGCCGGTTCTAGTAATGGTGATAACCTAACGTTTTGTGAGGTGGTTTGCCCGCAAAGATCCGTGATTACAACAGTGTAATTTCCTGTATCATTGAAACCAAAATTAACTATTGAAAATGTATTAGAGTTAGCACCCGGTATGTTAATTCCATTTCTTCTCCATTGATAAGTTGGTGTTCCACTAAAAGTTGCAGTAACTGATAAACTTGTATTACTTCCTAAGCATAATGCATTAGCATTGCTTAAGCTGTTAATTGTTGGACCATTTGATAAACTTACCACAGCATTGTTTGATGTTACGGGTAAACCACAACTGTCGGTGATTTGCACGGTGTATCTGCCCGTATCATTATTTGTCAATGAAGGGATGAAAAATGAATTAGATGTTGCACCGGTAATTGGTGTACCATTTCTAAACCATTGATAATTTAATTGTCCAATACCAGTAGCTGTAACAGATAGGTTAACCGGATTACCATTACAAACCCTGATTGATAATGGTTGTGAAAGAATTTGAACACCTCTTATATTCAAAAAAGCATTGGATGAGGTTACATTTCCACAACTACTACTGATAACGACTGAATAATTCCCGGTATCTAATATACTTACATTATTCAAAGTTAATATTCTGCTATTGGCTCCCGGAATATTTATTCCATTTCGCCTCCACTGATAAGTTAAGTTTATTCCTGTTGAGTTTACAGATAGTGTAATAGGGTTTCCTGCGCAGGTAGTAATTCCTTGAGGTTGTTGAGTAATTGTCACAGTGTTTATGGTTGCAATAACTGTATCTACCTCAGAAACACAACCTGCATTAGCAAATCGCATTGGTGCATCACAGAATATTGCAGCTTCACTAGTTAATGTAGTGGCTCCTAATACTTGAGCATTTCCTTCAAAATGAAAGTACCATCTATTGTACCATGGGGCATTGCTTAATACTGCCATGTCACCTAATATTGAATTTGGAGAACTAAATATTACACTATTACTTTGTCCCTCCACATGGTAGCGAGAAATTCCATTAAAATTAAAACTGCTTGCTCTGTAATAGATATAATGGTTGTTATTAATGATTTCTGCAAATCCCCAAGATGTCCAGTTTTCAGTAGAATTTGGAACTAACCCAAAAGTTGAATTTGATAATATGGTTACGACTCCTGTTGTTGGAATTATTTTATAAACTGCGATAGAGTTACTGTATAACACAAAATCTGGCCCGGCAGCAATAATACCCGATGCAGCAGCTAGGGAAGTGCTTAATGCAACACCAGCACCTACTTGATTTAAATTGGAATCAAGTTGATAGATATGTGTTATAGTTGTGGTTCCTACTCCCCAAGGTCCTGTTGATGAACCAAAACTATACAATGTTCCATTACCTCCATACGTAGCAAAAATACCATCTCTAACAGGCAAAGAAGTAGCATTAGTTAGGTTAGGCATTCTAAAACGAACGGTAAAGTTATCTCCAACATAATAGAAATAATCCCTAGTTACGGCTAACCCTCCTCTGTCGTCACCTGATGCAGCATTATGATCAACTGCACCTATGCCAGAAAGTGAACTTGAATTAGTTTCGTTACGTGCATAAAATGTATCTGTTTGTGAAAGAAACACTTGGTATGAGTTACCGCTTGCATTTAATGTAGTTAAGCTTGGATTATCATACCATCTTGTGATAAAACCTGAAGGTGGCGTGCTTAAATTGTTAAATGTTTGCCATGATGGGGTACAAAAGGTAAGATTGGTAACATTAGGCGGGTTGATAATATTTCTGTTTACTCGAATATTATTTGAGGTAGTTAATCCACAATTATCTGATATAGAAACATTATAAAGGCCTGTGTCTAATAATGAGAAACTTGAATCGGTATAAATTGGAGAATTAGAATTAGGTAGAACAACATTATTGCGTTGCCATAAATAATTTAACGTGCCATTTCCAATGACGCCGACATTTAATGTGAATAGATTACCAATACACACAGATTGGTTAGAAGACAATTGAGTTATTTGCGGGCCATTTGATATATAAACTCGGGCATTATTAGAAGTAACTGGAAAT
>JACCDR012681103.1_pt1 | contig 19582 bp, 16 predicted proteins | sample 7446431 | NCBI WGS metagenome assembly JACCDR01 (sample SAMN15323443, study PRJNA562643) | freshwater metagenome | isolation source: river surface water | place: USA:Blue River Watershed | collected 2017-08-17 | reverse complement strand
TGATGAAGGTGGCACCGGTGATGGGCCAGCTGTCCTTGCCGGGCTGCTCGGTCAGGATCTGATAGAAACTCCTGGCCCAATCGGCGCCGGCTGCTGCAGCCTTGAAGCTGATGTCGTCGGGCGCCACAAAGGTGCCGGCCTGGTTGCGCATCAGCACGTGCGTCATCTTGTTGGACTTGGCATACGAGTATTCGACGTAGCCGATGGAGTTCGGCAGACGCTGCACAAAGGCGGCCACACCTTCGTTGCCCTTGCCGCCGGCGCCGGTGGGCCAGTTCACCGCCGTGCCTTCACCCACCTTCGACTTCCACTCGGCGTTCACCTTGGACAGGTAGTTCGAGAAGATGAAGGTGGTGCCCGAACCGTCGGCGCGGCGAACCACGGCGATGGTGCTATCGGGCAGCGGCACACCCGGGTTCAGCGCCACCAGCGCTGGGTCGTTCCATTTGGTGATCTTGCCCAGGTAGATGTCACCCAGCAACTGGCCGGTCAGGCGAACCTGACCGGGTTTGATGCCGGTGACATTGATCACCGGCACCACACCGCCGATCACGGTGGGAAACTGCATCAGGCCGTCTTTGGCCAGTTCGGCGTCGGTCAACGGCATGTCAGAAGCGCCGAAGTCAACCGTCTTGCCGCGAATCTGGCGCAGGCCGGCACCCGAGCCGACCGACTGGTAGTTGATGCGGACGTTGGTGGCCTTGTTGTAGGCATCAGCCCACTTGGCATACAGCGGCGCCGGGAAGGTGGCGCCTGCTCCCGTGACGTCTTGGGCTGAAGCGGCGGATACGCCGAGCGCCAGGGCGAAAGAGAGGGCAGCGGTGCGAATCAAGGTCATGGCGTGAGCCTTCTGTGCGGAAGTTGACAACCATCACACTGTAGAAGACCAAAATGACAGTGGCGTGACACTCAAGCCCACCCTTGACGCGGCTGTCACATTGTCAGAACGCTGTCACAAACCACTGCCAACCGCGCTGAGGGCACCCGAAGAGCCCTGGCGCTAACCCCGCCGTTCAGCTGGCGGCTGCAGCAGCCGCCATGCGCTCGGCGCATCGGCGGCCCACGGCGGCATCACGGGCTTCCACCATCACCCGCAGCACGGGTTCGGTGCCCGAAGCCCGAATCAACACCCGGCCCGTGTCGCCCAGCTCGGTTTCGCTGTGGCGCTGCGCTGCGGCCAGTGCGCTGTTGGTCTTCCAATCGCTGCCCTGCTGCAAGCGCACGTTGATCATGGTTTGCGGGTATAGCGTAATGCCCTCCAGCAACTGCGCCAGCGTCTGCCCGCTGCGCTGCACCGCGCGCAACACCTGCAGCGCGCTGACGATGCCGTCGCCTGTGGTGTGCCGGTCCAGCGCCAACAGGTGCCCCGAACTTTCGCCGCCCAGCTGCCAGCCGCGTGCGCTCAACTCTTCCAGCACGTAACGGTCGCCCACCTTGGCACGCACCATGGCCACGCCCAGCCTGGACAGCGCCATTTCGATGGCCATGTTGGTCATCAAGGTGCCGACCACGCCCGGCACTTCGCGGCCCTGGTTCAGTCTGTCGGCGGCGATCACGTACAGCAGTTCGTCGCCGTTGTAGAGCCGCCCTTGGCCGTCGACCAATTGCAGGCGGTCGGCGTCGCCGTCCAGCGCCACACCATAGTCGGCCTGGTGTTCGGCCACGGCCTGCACCAGCGCCTGCGGCGCGGTGGCGCCGACACCGTCGTTGATGTTCATGCCATTGGGCGAGCAGCCGATTTGCACCACCGTGGCACCCAGTTCGTGAAAAACGTCGGGTGCCACGTGGTAAGCGGCGCCGTGGGCCGCGTCAACCACGATCTTCATGCCGCGCAGCGACATGCTGGCGGGCACGGTGCTTTTGCAGAACTCGATGTAGCGGCCGCGGGCGTCTTCAACCCGCCGGGCGCGGCCCAGCGCTGCCGACTCCACCCACTGCGGCGGTTGCGCAAGCATGGCCTCGACGTCTTTTTCCCACTCGTCGGGCAATTTCTCGCCGCGCGACGAAAAAAACTTCACACCGTTGTCGGCAAAGGCGTTGTGCGAGGCACTGATGACCACGCCCAGGTCCAGCCTCCGCGCGCGGGTCAGGTAGGCCACGCCGGGTGTGGGCAGCGGGCCGGTGAGCAGCACATCCACACCGGCCGAGGCGAAGCCGGCTTCCAGCGACGACTCGAGCATGTAACCCGAGATGCGGGTGTCCTTGCCAATCAACACCGTGGGCCGCGGGCTGCTGCGGCGCAACACCTGGCCCACGGCATGCCCCAGTCGCAACATGAAGTCGGGCGTGATAGGCGAAGTGCCCACCGTGCCCCGAATGCCGTCGGTGCCAAAGTACTTTCTGCTCATGATTCGTTCCCTCGTTCTTTTTTCTGTTCAGCGTCAAGACCGCACTGTGCGCCGGTTTGAGACCCGCAGCAAGCGGCTGTGCACAATGGAAAACGGGGCCGCAGCCCCGCTTTCTGACATGGACTGCACCCGTTATCAGGCTGCAGCCGGTGCGCCGTCGGTGCCCACGGGCGGCGTCGGGCCGTTGGTCTTGTTCGACGAAGGTGTCCAGTCTTTGGGCGCGCGCGGCGGCTTGCCACCCATGATGTCGTCGATCTGGTCAGAGTCAATGGTTTCCCACTCCAGCAGCGCATGGGCCATCGCGTGCATCTTGTCCTTGTTGTCTTCGATCAGCTTACGCGCGATGCTGTACTGCTCGTCGATGATGCGACGGATGACACCGTCGACCTTGCGCATGGTGTCTTCTGACATGCTGGTGGTCTTGGTGACACTGCGGCCGAGGAACACCTCGCCTTCGTTTTCGGCGTAGACCATCGGGCCCAGTTCGTCGGTCATGCCGTAGCGCGTGACCATGTCGCGGGCAATCGACGTGGCGCGCTCGAAGTCGTTGCTGGCACCGGTGGTCATCTGGTTCATGAACACCTCTTCGGCGATGCGGCCACCAAAAAGCACGCTGATGGTGGAGAGCATGCGCTCCTTGTCCATGCTGTAGCGGTCGCCTTCGGGCAGTTGCATCGTGACGCCCAAAGCCCGACCGCGCGGAATGACGGTAACCTTGTGCACGGGGTCGGTCTTGGGCATCAGCCGCGCCACCAGAGCATGCCCGGCCTCGTGGTAAGCGGTGTTCTTGCGCTCTTCTTCGGGCATGACCATGGACTTGCGCTCAGGGCCCATCATGATCTTGTCTTTGGCTTTTTCGAAGTCGATCATCTCGACCACGCGGCCATTGCGCCGCGCCGCAAAGAGTGCGGCTTCGTTGACCAAATTGGCCAGGTCAGCACCGCTGAAGCCGGGTGTGCCCCGGGCCAGGATGTCGGCGCGGATGTCTTGGCCCACCGGCACCTTGCGCATGTGCACGTTCAGAATCTGCTCGCGGCCGCGCACGTCGGGCAGCGTCACATAAACCTGGCGGTCGAAGCGGCCCGGGCGCAGCAGCGCCGGGTCCAGGATGTCGGGCCGGTTCGTGGCGGCCATCACGATGACACCCAGGTTGGTCTCGAAACCGTCCATCTCCACGAGCATCTGGTTCAGCGTCTGCTCGCGTTCGTCGTTGCCGCCGCCCAGGCCGGCGCCGCGGTGGCGGCCGACGGCGTCGATTTCGTCGATGAAGATGATGCAGGGTGCGCTTTTCTTGGCCTGCTCGAACATGTCACGCACGCGGGCGGCACCCACGCCGACAAACATCTCGACAAAGTCAGAACCGCTGATGCTGAAAAAAGGCACCTTGGCTTCACCAGCGATGGCCTTGGCCAGCAGTGTCTTGCCGGTGCCGGGGGGGCCGACCAGCAGCACACCGCGCGGGATGCGGCCACCCAGCTTCTGAAACTTCTGCGGGTCTTTCAGGAAGTCGACCAGCTCTTTCACTTCTTCCTTGGCTTCGTCGCAGCCCGCCACGTCAGCGAAAGTGGTGCTGTTGTTGGCTTCGTCCAGCATGCGCGCCTTGCTTTTGCCAAAGCTGAAGGCGCCGCCCTTGCCGCCACCTTGCATCTGGCGCATGAAGTAGATCCAGACGCCTATCAGCAGCAACATCGGGCCCCAGCTGACCAGGATGCTCATCAGCAGAGACGGCTCTTCACGCGGGCGCACATCGAATTTCACGCCGTTGTTGATGAGGTCACCCACCAAGCCACGGTCCAGGAACGTGGCGGTGCTGCGCAGGCGCTTGTCGTCGGTGGTGATGGCAATTATTTCAGTGCCGCCGCCCGGGTTTTCTTGCAATGTGACGGCCTTGATGCGCTTGCCCCGCACCTCTTCCAGAAAGTCTGAATAACCAATCTGATTGCCGGGGGCGCTGCTGCGGTCGAACTGCTTGAAAACCGTGAACAGCACAAGTGCGATCACCAGCCAAACAGCGACCTTGGAAAACCATTGATTGTTCACCGCGGCTCCTTCTTGAAGTTCAGCGGTACGCCGCGCCAGGGTTGGCGGGGTCGGACTCCACGGTATGTAAAGGCGATTCTAGGGCAATCAAGGGTTTGCATCGGCTTGTTCAAGCATGGCAACAGCGCCATGAAAAGGGTTCGATTGAGATGTACAAAACCAACAGATTGTGAGCTTACCGGGCCTTCAGTCCCATGCCGATGAGAAAGGTCTCTGCCGATTTGTCACGGCTGGCTTTGGGCTTGAGGGGCTTCACAACCCTGAACGTTGATTTAAACAGGTTCACCCAGTCGCTGTAGCCGCTGCCGTGAAACACCTTGCAAACCAAGGCCCCTTCGGGCCGCAGGTGTTGCACTGCAAAGTCCACCGCCAGTTCCACCAAGTGGGCCACACGGGCGGCGTCGGTGGCCGCGATGCCCGACAGGTTGGGCGCCAGGTCAGACACCACCACGTCCACCGCCCGGCCGCGCAGTTCGGCCACCAGCGCTGCGGCCACCGCTTCGTCACGGAAGTCGCCCTGCAAAAAAGTGACCCCTTCGATCGGTTCGAAGTCCAGAATGTCCAGTGCAATCAAGGTGCCATTGAGTTCGCCCACCGCAGCACCGCTGGCAGCGAACTTACGGCGCAGGTACTGACTCCAGGCGCCGGGTGCGGCGCCCAGGTCCACCACCACCTGGCCCGGGCGCAGCAGCTTCAGGGTTTCGTCGATCTCCTTAAGCTTGTAAGCGGCGCGTGCGCGGTAGCCCTCGCGCTGGGCCAGCCTGACATAGGGGTCGTTGACGTGGTCGTTGATCCACGCTTTATTGATTTTTTTGCTCTTGGAGGTGACCTTCATCAGCAGCCGATAATACGGCGATGCCTGCCATCCAACTGACACCCGCCCAACGCAAAGAGCACCGCTCCGCCGCCCATCACCTGACCCCTGTGGTCATGATCGGCAACGACGGCCTGACGCCTGCCGTCGAAAAAGAGATCAACCTGGCGCTGAACGCACACGGCTTGATCAAGGTGCGCGTGTTTTCAGACGACCGCAGCGGCCGCGAAGCGCTGCTGAACAGCCTGGCCGATACGTTGAACGCAGCACCCATCCAGCACATCGGCAAGTTGCTGGTGCTGTGGCGGCCGCAGCCGCCGAAGGAAAAAACCGAGCGCGACGACCGCATGCCGGGCCCGCGTGTGGTGAAGATCGTCAGCTTTTCCAAGAGTGGCAACCACCGTGCCACGGTGAAGAAGGTGAAGGTGTTTGGCAACGAACGCGTCACCGCAGGTGGGCAGATCAAACGCGTGCGCCAGCGCACCACCAGCGTCAAGAAGAAGGCGGTATAGGCCGGCCGCCGGCACCCCGCCAGGCCAACAAGGCCACGAGCACCACTTTCAGGCCGTAGGCCACCAGGCTGAAGGTGTGCAATTGCGAAAAGCTGAAACGCCCTTGGCCCGCCCGTGCATCGGCCATGGGTTGCTGCAACGCAAAGTAGCCCAGCACGGTGCAGAAAATAGCGCCCAGCGCCAACAGCATACCGCGTGTCAGCCGCACGACCGCGCCCGGGCCCGAGCCCGCTTGACCGCGCGCCGACCAGCGCTCCAACAGCACGATGACCAGGCCCATGGCCAGGCTCAGGTAGGCCTCCTGGCCCAGTATGCGGCCGGCCAAGGCCCCCGCTTGGGTGCGCGGCAGCAGGGCAAAACCCGCCGGGGTGGCGATCAAGGCCACACACAACAGCACACCCAGCCAGACGGCCGGCAAAAGCCCGGCAGCGCGGCTGAGCAAGCGGTTCATGGCCAGCAACTGGGCTTGGGGCCTGTGGGTGGGCCGCGGCGGCAGGCCGGTGCAGGCCCGTTCAAGCGTAACGAACGGCGACGATTTCCCAGTGCCGCACGCCGCCCGGCGCCTGCACCTCGGCCACATCGCCAGCCGACTTGCCGATGAGCGCACGCGCGATGGGGCTGCTGATCGAAATCAGGCCTTGTTTCAGGTCGGCCTCGTCATCGCCCACGATCTGGTAGGTGGCCTTGTTGCCGGTGTCTTCGTCTTCCAGCTCCACCGTGGCGCCAAACACCACCCGGCCACCGGCGTCAAGCTTGGTGGGGTCGATGATTTGTGCGGCCGCCAGCTTCGATTCCAGTTCTTTGATACGACCTTCGATGAAACCTTGTTTGTCCTTGGCGGCGTCGTACTCGGCGTTTTCCGACAGGTCGCCCTGAGCGCGGGCTTCGGAAATGGCCTGGATGACCGCGTGCCGTTCCACCGACTTCAAGCGGTGCAGTTCGTTCTTCAGCAGCTCGGCGCCGCGCTGGGTCAAGGGAATGGTGGTCATACCGGGTCCTGGGAAAAGTGAATCCGCCGCAACGGGCCCTGCTGGGGGCCTGTTGCGGCGGACTTTGTATCGAAGTTTAGTGCAGTTCGCGCAGGTGCTGTACGCCCAGCAGGCTGTGCAGCTCTTGCAACGACGCCACGGCCAGGCCCGACTGGTGCTTCAGCGCCTCGGTGGCGGCCTCGGCGCCGGCCATCGTGGTGTAGTAGGTGACGCGGTTGGCCAGCGCTGCGGTGCGGATGTGGCGCGAATCGGCAATGGCGGTGCGGGTTTCGTCCACCGTGGTGTAGACGAGCTGGATTTCGCCACCCTTGACCATGTCGGCAATGTGGGGCCGGCCGTCTTTCACCTTGTTGACCACGCGCACTGGCAGGCCTGCGGCGGCGATGGCTGCCGCCGTGCCCTTGGTGGCCACCACCTGAAAGCCCAGAGCAACCAGGTCGCGCGCCACGTTCACCGCACGCGCCTTGTCGCCGTTTTTCACGGTGAGCACCACCGTGCCCTCGCGCGGCAGGCGTGAGCCCGCGCCGAGCTGGCTTTTCAGCATGGCTTCGCCAAAAGTCTTGCCTGCACCCATGACCTCGCCCGTGGAGCGCATCTCGGGCCCCAGGATGGGGTCGACACCCGGGAACTTGTTGAACGGGAACACCGCTTCTTTGATGCTGAAGTAAGGCGGCACCACTTCACCAATGACCCCTTTTTGCTCGCGCAGCTTCTGCCCGGCCATGCATCGGGCGGCAATCTTGGCCAGAGGCTGGCCGGTGGCCTTGCTGACAAAAGGCACCGTGCGTGAGGCGCGCGGGTTCACTTCCAGCACATACACCACGGCCGCGTCGCCGGTGCCCTGCACCGCAAACTGGGTGTTCATCAAGCCCACCACGTTCAAAGCCTTGGCCATGGCGGTGGCCTGGCGGCGCATCTCGTCTTGCAAAGCCGGGCTCAGCGTGTAGGGCGGCAGCGAACAGGCCGAGTCGCCGCTGTGGATGCCAGCGGCTTCCACGTGTTCCATGATGGCGCCGATCATCACCTGCTCGCCATCGCTGATGCAGTCAACGTCCACCTCAATGGCGTCGTCCAGAAAACGGTCCAGCAGCACCGGTGACTTTTCGCTCACCATCACCGCCTCGCGCATGTAGCGCTCCAAATCTTTGTCGCCGTGCACGATTTCCATCGCGCGGCCACCCAGCACATAACTGGGCCGCACCACCAGCGGGTAGCCGATTTCGTGCGCCAGCGCCAGCGCCTGTTCATTGGTGCGCGCGGTGCGGTTGGGCGGCTGCTTCAGCCCCAGCTTGTGCAGCAGTTGCTGGAAACGTTCGCGGTCTTCGGCGATGTCGATGCTGTCGGGGCTGGTGCCGATGATGGGCACGCCGGCACGTTCCAGGTCCAGTGCCAGCTTCAGCGGCGTCTGGCCGCCGTACTGCACGATCACGCCCACCGGCCGTTCTTTGTCGACGATCTCCAGCACGTCTTCCAGCGTCACCGGTTCGAAGTACAGCCGGTCGCTGGTGTCGTAGTCGGTGGACACCGTCTCGGGGTTGCAGTTGACCATGATGGTCTCGTAACCGTCTTCGCGCAGCGCCAATGCGGCGTGCACGCAGCAGTAGTCGAATTCGATGCCCTGGCCTATGCGGTTGGGCCCGCCGCCCAACACCATGATCTTCTTGCGTGTGCTGGGCTGCGATTCACACTCGCCATCGGCGTTTTCGTAGGCCGAATACAGGTAGGCCGTTTGTGTGGCGAATTCGGCAGCGCAGGTGTCCACCCGCTTGTACACGGGCCGCACACCCAGCGCCTGGCGCCGGGCGCGCAGCTCGTGCTGGTTCGTGCCCATCAGTTTGGCCAGGCGGCGGTCGGAAAAGCCCTTCTTTTTCAGGAAGCGCACTTCCAGCGCCGACAGGCTGGCCAGCGTGCGCTGCGCCAGTTGCTGCTCCACCTTCACCAAGTCTTCGATCTGCGCCAGGAACCAGGGGTCGATGGCGGTTTCTTCAAACACCTCGTCCAGCGACATGCCGATGCGAAAGGCATCGGCCACGAACAAAATGCGCTCGGGGCCGGCGTTGCCGATCTCGTCGACGATCTCGTCGCGGTCGCTTTCTTTGCAGGTGGTGCGCTCGCTCAGACCGTCGATGCCGGTTTCCAGCCCGCGCAGCGCCTTCTGGAAACTTTCCTGGAAGGTGCGTCCCATGGCCATCACCTCGCCCACGCTTTTCATCTGCGTGGTGAGGTGCGGGTCGGCGGCCGGGAATTTTTCAAAGGCAAAACGTGGGATCTTGGTGACCACATAGTCGATGCTGGGCTCGAAGCTGGCCGGCAAAACAGAGCCATTGGCACCGCCCGTGATGTCGTTGCGCAACTCGTCCAGCGTGTAGCCCACGGCCAGCTTGGCCGCCACCTTGGCGATCGGAAAACCCGTGGCCTTGGACGCCAGTGCCGACGAACGCGACACCCGCGGGTTCATCTCGATAACGATCAAACGGCCGTTTTTCGGGTTCACCGAAAACTGCACGTTACTGCCGCCGGTGTCCACGCCAATCTCGCGCAGGATGGCGATGCTGGCGTTGCGCATCACCTGGTATTCCTTGTCCGTCAGCGTCTGCGCCGGGGCCACCGTGATGCTGTCGCCGGTGTGGATGCCCATGGGGTCGAGGTTCTCGATGCTGCACACGATGATGCAGTTGTCGGCGCGGTCGCGCACAACTTCCATCTCGAACTCTTTCCAGCCTATCAGGCTTTCTTCGATCAGCAGTTCCTTGGTGGGGCTCAGGTCCAGGCCGCGTTTGCAGATCTCTTCAAATTCTTCGGGGTTGTAAGCGATGCCACCGCCCGTGCCGCCCATGGTGAAACTGGGGCGGATGACCATCGGGAAGCCCGTGCCGCCTATCTGCGCTTGTATGCTTTTTTGCACCGCCAGCGCTTCTTCAAGGCTGTGCGCGATGCCGCTCTTGGCAGAGTCAAGCCCGATGGACGTCATCGCGTCCTTGAACTTCATGCGGTCTTCGGCTTTTTCGATCGCGTGTTCATTGGCGCCGATCATTTCCACGCCATGCTTTTCCAACACGCCGTTGCGGTGCAGGTCGAGAGCGCAGTTCAGCGCCGTCTGCCCGCCCATCGTGGGCAGCAGGGCCATCTTGTCGTGCGGGCGCGCGGCGCGCTCCTTGGCGATGATCTTTTCCAGCACCTGCCAGGTGATGGGCTCGATGTAGGTCACATCGGCCATCTCCGGGTCGGTCATGATGGTGGCCGGGTTGCTGTTGACCAAGATGACGCGGTAGCCCTCTTCACGCAGCGCCTTGCAGGCCTGCGCGCCAGAGTAGTCAAATTCACACGCCTGGCCGATGACGATGGGGCCGGCGCCGATGATGAGCACGCTTTGAATGTCGGTACGTTTGGCCATGGCTTACTGGTGCTCCATCAAGGCGACGAAGCGGTCGAAGAGATAGCCGATGTCGTGCGGGCCTGGGCTGGCTTCGGGGTGGCCCTGGAAACAGAAAGCCGGCTTGTCGGTGCGCACCAGGCCCTGCAAGGTGCCGTCAAACAGGCTCACATGCGTGGGCCGCAGGTTGGCGGGCAGCGACTTGTCGTCGACCGCAAAACCGTGGTTCTGGCTGGTGATGCTGACGCGGCCGTTGTCCAGGTCTTTCACCGGGTGGTTGGCGCCGTGGTGGCCAAACTTCATCTTGAAGGTCTTGGCGCCCGAGGCCAGGGCCATGATCTGGTGGCCCAGGCAAATGCCGAAGGTGGGCAGGCCGCTGTCGATGAGTTCACGCGCGGCGGCGATGGCGTAGTCGCAAGGTTCGGGGTCCCCGGGGCCGTTGCTCAAAAATACGCCACTTGGGCGCAGTTGTTTCACCTCGGCAGCAGGCGTCTGGGCCGGCACCACCGTGACGCGGCAGCCGCGCGAGGCCAGCATGCGCAAGATGTTGCGCTTGACGCCAAAGTCGTAGGCCACCACATGGTGCCGCGCGCTCGTCAGTTGGCCGTAGCCGCTGCCCAGCTGCCATTCGGTTTGTGTCCATTCGGCGCGTTCAGTGCAGCTCACTTCGCGCGCCAGGTCCAGGCCCGCCATCGACGGCGCAGCGCGGGCCCGCGCCACGGCTGCGGCCAGGTGGTCTTCAGAAATCACGGTACCCGGTGCGTAGCTGACGATGCAGCCGTTCTGCGCCCCAGTGGTGCGCAGCACGCGGGTCAGGCGCCGCGTGTCGATGTCGGCGATGGCCACAGTGCCTTCGCGCGCCAGGTAGGCCGGCAGGCTGGCGGTGGCGCGGAAATTGGAAACGCGCATCGACACGTCTTTGACGATCAGGCCGGCGGCATGCACGCGCGTGGACTCGACATCTTCCTCGTTCACGCCCACGTTCCCGATGTGTGGGTAGGTCAGCGAGACGATCTGCCGGCAGTAGCTGGGATCGGTGAGGATTTCCTGGTAGCCGGTGAGCGAAGTGTTGAAAACAACCTCCCCTACCGTGGTGCCGGGAGCACCGATGCTGGTGCCCAGGAAGGTCGTGCCGTCTGCAAGTGCGAGGAGTGCGGGGGGCAGGACAGGCAGCAAAAGAAAACTCCGGGTTTCGCGCGCTTTGGCGCCACCCTGAACGGCTGCTCAGCGGTCGCTGAGTGGCTGTACAGGGCGGTTTCAAGGGGAAACCGGTGGCGGCGTGTCGTGCGCGCTGGGGTGCAGGCGGGTAAACCTGTGAAGTATAGCCGCCCTGGGCCGGTTCTCGACGCGGCGCCCGCAGCGGCAGATCAGAGCTTCAGCGCCGCGATGCCCGCGCGGGCCACCTGTGCGTCTTCGTTCGATTTCACGCCACTGACACCCACGGCACCCAGGCACTGGCCCTCCACCAGGATGGGCACACCACCTTCCAGCATGCCCTGCAGCGCGGGCGCGCTCAAAAACGAGGTGCGGCCCTGGTTGATCATGTCCTCGTACACCTTGCTGTCGCGCCGCCCCAAGGCCGCAGTGCGCGCTTTTGCTGGCGCAATCTCTGCTGAAATGGGCGCCGCGCCGTCCAGGCGCTGCAGCCACAGCAAATGCCCACCGTCGTCGGTGATGGCAATGGTGACGGCCCAGGCGTTGGCGCGGGCTTCGGATTCGGCAGCCGCGGCAATCGTGCGCACGTCTTCCAGAGTGAGGAGGGGTTTGGTTTTCATGGGCCAGTACGATAAGGGTTACAGGCCCGCCTATCAGCGCATGGCGGGCACGGCAGCTTTGCAAAAGCAAGCGCCAATGGGCCTGACCGCCAGGCCCGGCCTACCGGATGGCGGCAGCACACCCAGCGGTGATCGAAAGGATTGCCGGCTGAAGGGGTATGCAGGCCTGCGGTGGGCTTTCCCTACAATGCGTTTGCGTCCGTATGGCCGCGTATCAGTGTTGGAGAAATGATGAACCAGAACGTGCAAAGCGTCACCGGCTATTCCGGTGGTGGTGTCGTTGTTGCCGAGCGCAATCGTGTCTTGCGCAACACCTATTGGCTGCTGGCCTTGTCGATGGTGCCCACCGTGTTGGGCGCCTGGATGGGCATGGCGATGGGCCTGAACCGTATCCTGACCCCGGGTATCGGTCTGGTCGTTTTCCTGGTGGGTTCTTTTGGCTTCATGTTCGCCATTGAAAAGTTCAAGAACTCGGCGGCGGGCGTGCCGATTTTGCTGGGCTTCACTTTCTTCATGGGCATGATGCTGTCGCGCATGCTGGCCGTGGTGCTGGGCATGAGCAATGGCACCAGCCTGGTGATGATGGCCTTTGCCTGCACGGGTGGCGTTTTCCTGGGCATGGCCACGCTGTCCAGCGTGATCAAGCGCGACCTCTCGGGCATTGCACGCTTCATGTTCATCGGCATGATCGTGGTGTTTGTGGCCGCCATCGCCAGCTTCTTCATCCAGAGCAGCGCGCTGAGCATCACGCTGGCCCTGCTGGTGAGCGTAATTTTCTCGTTTTTCATCCTGTACGACCTGAAGCGTGTGCGTGATGGCGAGGAAACCAACTACATCACCGCCACGATGAGCGTGTACCTGAGCATCTACAACGTGTTCCAGAGCCTGCTGATGCTGTTTGGCATTGGCGGCGGCAGCGACGACTGATATCGCTGCGGGCCCAGCAAGGCCCGATCAACAGCAATCGAGGCCCCGCTTGGGGCCTCGATTTTTTTTCAGGGCTGCGCTGGCACGCGGTCGAACACGGCCATGCTTTCCACGTGCGCCGTGTGCGGGAACATGTTCACCACACCGGCCAGGCTGCAGCGGTAGCCGGCCTGGTGCACCAGCAGGCCGGCGTCGCGCGCCAGCGTGGCGGGGTTGCAGCTGACGTAGACGATGCGCTGCGGCGGTTGCCAGCCGGCGCCTGACGGGCGCTCACCCGACCCACCCTCAGCACATTCACCGTCAGACGGCCCGGCCAACAGGTCGGCCACCGCCTTGGCCAGCGCAAACGCCCCTTCACGCGGTGGGTCGATCAGCCAGCGCTGCGCGGGCGGCAGCGCCAGCAGGTCCTGCGGTGTGATCTCAAACAGGTTGCGCGCCTCAAAGCGTGCCCGCGCCGCAAGGCCATTGGCCGCAGCGTTGTCACGCGCCCGCGCCACCAGCACCGCGCTGCCTTCGATGCCCAGCACCGACTGGGCACGCCGGGCCAGCGGCAGCGTGAAATTGCCCAGCCCGCAAAACCAGTCGATGACCTGGTCACCGCTTTGGCAGTCCAGCAGCTTCAGCGCCCGGTCCACCAGCACACGGTTGATGTGCGGGTTGACCTGGGTGAAGTCGGTGGGCTTGAAGGGCATGGTGATGCCGTACTCGGGCAGGCGGTAAGCCAGCACCGGGCCGCCTTCGTCCAGCAGGTGCACGGTCTCGGGCCCCTTGGGCTGCAGCCACCACTGCACGCCGTGCACCGCAGCAAACTCGCGCAGACGCTGCATGTCGGCGCGGGACAGCGGCTCCAGGTGGCGCAGCACCAGCGCGGTCACCCCGTCACCAGCGGCCAACTCAATTTGCGGCAGGCGGTCGCGCTGGTCCATGCTGGCTATCAAACCCCGCAACGGCATCAGCATCTGGCTGACCCGTGCCGGCAGCACCGGGCACACTTTCATGTCGGCCACGTAGCGCGACTTGCGCTCGTGAAAACCGATCAGCACCTCGCCTTTTTTGATGACGTGGCGCACCGACAGGCGGGCGCGGTCCCGGTAGCCCCAGGCCGGGCCTTCGATGGCACGCAGCATGCGCTGGGGCTTCACCTTGGCCAGGTGCCACAGGTTGTCTTCCAGCACCCGCTGCTTCACCGCCACCTGCGCCGCCGGGTGCAGGTGCTGCATCTTGCAGCCACCACAAGCGCCCGCGTGCAGGCCAAAGTGCGGGCAGCCCGGGCGCACACGCTGGGCGCTCTCGCGCCCCAGCGCCGACATCGGGCCCTGTTCCCAGTTGTTCTTCTTGCGCGAAACGTTGACCTGCACCCGCTCGCCCGGCAAGGCGCCGTCGATGAAGACCACCTTGCCGCTGCCTTCCTCACCCGGTGCGGGCAGGCGGCGCGCCACGCCTTGGGCTTCGAGGTCGAGTGATTCGACCTCGAGCCAGTCGCTACCGGGGTGCATGGCTTTCAGCGCGGTGGCAGCAGGCGCGCGGGGTCGATGGGCTTGCCCTGGCGGCGCACCTCAAAGTGCAACTGCACGCGGTCGGCGTCGCTGGAGCCCATCTCGGCGATCTTCTGGCCCCGGCGCACGGCCTGGTCTTCCTTCACCAGCAGCGTCTGGTTGTGCGCGTAGGCGGTGAGGTAGGTGGCGTTGTGCTTGACGATGATGAGGTTGCCATAACCGCGCAGGCCCGAACCCGAGTACACCACACGCCCGTCAGCCGCCGCCAGCACCGGGTCACCCGCGCGGCCCGTGATGGCCAGGCCCTTGCTCTTGACGTCGTCAAAGCCGGTAGCCACCGGGCCCGCTGCAGGCCAGGCCCAGTTGATCTCTTCGTCGCCTTCGCGTGCCGGCGCGGGCGCTGAGGGCGCGGCGGCCGGCGCCGCGCTTGCGGTGGCGCCCGGCAAGGCCGGTGTTGCAGCCGCAGGTGGGGCCGAAGCAGCGCTGGCGGCCGGAATGCCTGCAGCGGCACCAGCGGGTCCGGCGGCGCTTGCAACCGGGTTCGGCCTGCCGTCCAGCGGCCGTGTCTCGACCACGCCGGGGGTGCCAAGCGGCCGGGTGGCCGCCACGGCGGTGCCCGGTGCCGGTGCGGCGCCGGCCACACTTCCAACTGCAGTGCCCGCAGCCGGCCCCGGTGCAGCAGCCATCACCGCTGCAGGCGGCGCGATGCGCAAGACCTGCCCGACTTCGATGATGTTGGGGTTGTCCAGCCCGCTCCAGCGCGCCACGTCACGCCAGTTCTGGCCGTTGTCCAAGCTGATGCGGATGAGGGTGTCACCGGGTTTGACGGTGTAGTAGCCGGGCTTGCCGGCATTCTCCCAACCCGGCAGTTGCAGCCGCGCCGCAGCGGCATCAGCTGGCGCAGGTGCTGACGCTGCGGCGGGTTTGGGCACAACAGCCGATGGCGCTGCAGCAGCGGTGGCAGCCGCCGGTGCAGAGCGCGGAACGGGTTTGCGATCTTCCACCGGGGCACGGTAGCTGGGCGAGGCACAACCGGTCACCAGGGCCACCAGCGTCACCAAAACCACTGCAGGCCCAGCAACGGCTCGCGGGCACCGCACAGCCTGTGGTGTTGGCCTGAACCTGGTGGTCACAAAGGCAGGCAGCATCAGGAACGGACTTTCAAGTATCGGCCTCCACGGGCACCGGTTTTCTTCAGGCCTGCTGCAGTGCCACAGCAGGGAACAGGCCTAACCCAACCCTGATTTTAGGGGGACAAAGTTCACCAGTTCCTGGCGGCTCATCACCAAACCATCGGGCCGCCGGTCCACCACCACCAGCACCTGCTGGCCCGATGCCGGGTCGTTCATCGGTGCAGCCAAACGACCGCCAGGTGCCAACTGCTGCAACCACTCGGGCGGCAGCGCGTCGCCACCGGCCGCAGCGATGATGGTGTCGTAGGGTGCACGCGGTGCATGGCCCAGGCGCCCATCACCATGCACCAGGCGCAGCTGGGCGCCGCGCAGGCTTTCCAGGTTCGCGCGCGCGCGCTCATGCAGCGCCTGCAGCCGCTCCACCGACACCACGCTGCGCCCCAGCAGACACAGCAACGCGGCCTGGTAACCACAGCCGGTGCCGATTTCCAGCACGCGCCCCAGGTGGCCCTGGGTGCGCGCCGCATCACCGGCCATCAGCAGCGACAGCATACGCGCCACCACGCTGGGCTTGGAGATGGTCTGTGACAGACCGATGGGCAGGCTCGTGTCTTCATAGGCTTGGCCGACCAGCGCACTGTCCACAAACAAATGCCGCTGCACCTGCGCAAAGGCCTGCAACACCCGCTCGTCGACGATGCCCTCAGCCACCAGGCGCTGCACCATGCGCTGGCGCACCGCCGCCGAGTCCAGGCCCAGGCCCGCCGGGCCGGCGTGGCGGGCGGCCTGTTCATGGGCGGCCTGCGCCTGCTGCAGGTGCATTTGTGGCCGCAGCAAGGTCTTGGCCGTGGCCGCCATGGCTGCGGTCGGAGCAGCCCGGTTGTGGCCAGCGACGACTGCTGCGGGTTGCCGCACCTGCTGCAGCGACAACGGAAACCGGCTGCTCGGTGCCTCGCCCGCAGCGCCCCGGCTTGCACCCGCTGGGGCCGGCTCGGCAGACTTCGCACGTGACATCAACGCGGCCCGTCCAGGCGCTGCGACCAGGCTGCCAGATGGGCGTGGTCGGTCAGGTCCACCTGCAAGGGCGTGATAGACACCATGCCGCTGGCCACGGCGTGGAAGTCGGTGCCCTCGCCGCTTTCACGCGCATCACCGGCCGGGCCTATCCAGTAGATGGCTTCGCCCCGGGGGTTGGTTTGTTTGATCACCGGCTCGCTGGCGTGCCGACGGCCCAGGCGCGTGATGACGCGTGGCAACTGCGCGGCATCGGCGCGGTTGGGGATGTTCACGTTCAGCAGCCACGGGGCACCACCCAGGGGCATGCGGGCCAAAACCTGTTCAACCACCAGGCGCGCGGTGCGCGCCGCAGCCTCGAGTTCGCCCCAGCCCTTTTCGCCCTGGGAAAATGCGATTGCAGGCACACCGAACAGGTAACCTTCCATCGCTGCGGCCACGGTGCCGGAGTAAAGCGTGTCGTCACCCATGTTGGCGCCGTTGTTGATGCCCGACAGCACCAGGTCGGGCCGGTAGCCCAGCAGCCCCGTCAGCGCCACGTGCACGCAGTCAGAAGGGGTGCCGTTGATGTAGCGAAAGCCCTGCACGTGTTCGCCCCGTGCTTCGAACACCGTCAGCGGGCGCGACAGCGTGAGCGCGTTGGACGTGCCGCTGGCGTTTTGCTCAGGGGCGATGACGTCGATCTGGCCCAGGCCTTGGCAGGCCTTGACCAATGCGGCCAGCCCGGGTGCGAGGTAACCGTCGTCGTTGGCGATAAGTATGCGCATGGCGACCGATTGTAGGGACGGGCCCACGCAGCGCGCCCAGGGCCGCCAAAAAAGCAAAACGGCCGCCAGCATGGTGTGCTGCGGCCGCTTGCAGCGCAGATGGGCGGGTGCCCTGAAGCGCTGTACCTGGTAAACCAATGGTGCCGGTGAAAGGAGTCGAACCCTCGACCTTCGCATTACGAATGCGCTGCTCTACCAACTGAGCTACACCGGCGTGGAACCGACAGCAGCGCAAGCGTGCAAAACTGCAAACAAACGCGTGGCCGCCGTTGGGCGTTCCTGAAAAGCCCAAAAGTCTAACACCAGGCGCGCGGCGGCTTGCGCGCGGGCGGCGTGCCAGGGCCACAATCTCCGTGATGCGCGCCACACCACTTGAACCCACGACGCCAAAAGCAGCACCCACCCCGGCGGCGCCAGCGGCTGCACCGCTGCGCAAAGGGTTTGCTGCGCTGACCTTGCTGCTGCTGCTGTGCATCAGCTACCAGGCCCTGCGGCCCGAGCCCGGCAGCCACAGCACCTTGCAGCACCTGGACAAGCTGCTGCACGGTGCCGCTTTTGCCACGCTGGCACTGACCGCACGCCTGGCCGCCGGCACCAGCGGGCGCGCCCTGGCCGCCGTGGTGGTGTCGCTGCTGCTGTACGGTGCCGCCATTGAGGTGGTGCAGGGCTTTGTGCCCGGGCGCGACGCCAGCGGCTGGGACCTGGTGGCCGACGCTGTGGGCATCGCCGCCGGCCTGGTGTTGGCCCGGGTGGCACGCCAGTTGCCGCCACTGCGCAGCAGCGGCTGAAAAAAATTTTCTTGGTTGATGGGGGTGGCTCACGCCATGAGCCACCTGCACCCGACACTGTCTTGGCAAGCCGACGCATGGTGCGCCGCGCAGACCGGAGACAGCGATGAACCAGACCACCCTTGAACTTGACGCCCGCCATCACGCCCAAGCGGTAGACCGCGACGGTTTTGACATCGGCTGGGACCACGCCCACCACGGCCTGGTGCCGCCGGCCGAGCTGCTGTTGGCCGGCACACCCGTGTGCCAGGGCTGGATGGCCGGGAAGGCGGTTTTTGGCGGGCGCACGCTGCGCAGCACACGCCACACCCGGCTGTGGCTGCAGTTGCGCATCTCGGCCTGGCGCCAGGGTGTGGCTTTTGAGGGCCAGCAGCTCACGCCCAACTACCTGGCGCAGATCGAGCCCACCCGCTGCCCCGTCACGCGCTGGGCCTTGCAGGGTGCCCGGGGGCAAGACGACACGCTGGTGGTGGAGCGGCTGAACGCCGACGCGGGCTACGCGGCCGGCAATGTGGCCGTGGTGAGCCAGGGTGTGGCACAGGCCTGGCAAGGTTTGAGCGTGCAAGACTGTGTGCGGCAGGCCCACCGTGCGCAGGCGGCGCCGACCGACAGCACAGCGCCTGCAGCGCAGTTTGCGCCCGGCAACGCCGCTGCGGGCCTGCCCGCTGCCGCCTGGTGGCGCATGGCCGCGTTGCGCTCGTTTGCCACACCGCTGCCTTTTGCCCTGGCCGCCGGCTTGCCGCTGGCGGTGCTGCCGCCCAACCGTGTGCGCCTGCTCAATGCCGTGCAAGGCCTGCAGGCGCTGCTGACGCGCAGCTTTGCCGCGCCGCGCTGGGCCGAACGCTGCCGCCGCTTTGCCAGCTGGCTGCCCGAGCACACGCTGCGCCTGGACTTCAACCTGTTTGTGGGCGCCATGGCACCCCGCGTGCTGGAAGCCGGCAACGACCCGGCCGCACTGCGCCAGGCGCTGGAAGACGCCTGGCTGAACGAAAGGGTGCAGCGCCGCTGGCAGCACTTTGCGCTGCAACTGGGCGAGGCCGCCACCGAGGCGCTGCTGAAAAAGGCCACCGAAGCGGGCCTGGCCGGCGTGCGCACGCTGCACCACGCGCCCGAACAGGCCACCGACGGCTGGGCCCTGCCCCTGCCTCTTCCAGGAACGCCGTGTGGCAGCGCCGCGCGCAACGACGGGGCATGGCCCATGACATCAGCGTCAACGTTATCCGCACCACGGCGTGCAACGCCGCTGCAGCCAGGGCCGGCCGTGCAGGCCCATCCGGCTCAACGACCGGCCCAACGTCCGACCAGCGCTCAGGCGCTGCTGTGCTGAACGGGCAAGGCCTGCAAGCCACCCAGAAACAGGCCCAGCAGCAGCCGCGCCACGTCCTGGTGCGACAGAGGGCCGCTGGCCTTCAGCCAGGTGAAGGTCCAGTTCATCATGCCAAACAGCAGCATCGCCACCGGCTTGTGCAGCGCGCTGCGCTGCAGGTCTGGGCGCAGCGCGGCCACGGCGTCGGCCACCGCCTGCACCACCTGGCGCTGGCCTTGCAGCACTTGGGCGCGCGGGCTGCAGGGCAGCTGCGCGGCACCCTGGGCGCGCAAGCCGGCG
>JACCDR012709987.1_pt1 | contig 19605 bp, 14 predicted proteins | sample 7446431 | NCBI WGS metagenome assembly JACCDR01 (sample SAMN15323443, study PRJNA562643) | freshwater metagenome | isolation source: river surface water | place: USA:Blue River Watershed | collected 2017-08-17 | reverse complement strand
CTCGTAGGAACAGCTTATAATGCGGCTTCTGGTGATTATGCCAAACACATTCCGATTCCTGATGAAAATCCTTTGGATGAGGGTGGACACGGGACTCATGTGGCAGGAACTGTGGCTGGAATCGGAGACGGAGTAGAAACTTATTCAGGAGTCGCTCCTGACGCTCTTCTTTATGCAATCAAAGTTTTTGGTGCTGATGGATCAACGGGTGATGCCGTTGTTGTCGCTGGTCTTGAATTCTCAGCAGATCCAAACCGTGATGGTAAATTGGACGACAAATTGGATGTTATTAATATGTCTTTAGGAAGCTCTTATGGAAATCCTCATATCCTCTACAGCCAGGCGATTAAAAATCTTGTCGCGGGTGGAACGATTGTCGTCGCTTCCGCAGGGAATTCAGGAAACCTGGATCATATCGTTGGAGCTCCGAGCACCAGTGATGAAGCTATCTCAGTCGCAGCATCTATTGATCACGGAGAGCACAACTGGAAATTTGATGCCGTTGAATTTACAACTCCAACAGCCGGTGCTTTGACATCTGAAGCTGTCGAGGGACCGATTTCTTTGCCTATCGCTGAGGCTGGTGCAGTCAGCGGCAAACTAGTGTTCATTGGCCTTGCTGATAAAGACTTGTCTCCCGAAGTTTTAGATCAATTAAAAGGCAATGTGGCTTTGATTGATCGTGGTGTGGTGACTTTCGCTGAGAAAGTTCTTCGGGCTGAAAAAGCCGGAGCCATCGGTGTCGTTGTGGCGAACAATCAACCAGGAAACCCATTTGCAATGGGCGGGGACGGCCAAGCGAAAATCCCGGCGATCATGATTTCTCAAGCGCTCGGTGCGACTTTGAAAGATCAGATGAAGTTGGGTGATGTTGTTATTCATTTCAAAACGGAAAAGAAAATCGAAAAACCGGAATTGATCGATACTTTGACAGATTTCTCTTCAAAGGGTCCAAGATCAATGGATTCTGTTTTGAAGCCAGAAATTTCTGCACCAGGTGCCAATGTGATTTCAGCGGCGATGGGAAAAGGAAATAAAGGCGTTAAATTATCAGGGACATCGATGTCGGGTCCTCACGTTGCAGGCGTTATGGCATTAATGAGACAAGCTCACCCAGATCTGACAGTGAATGATTTGAAATCCTTGTTAATGGGAACGGCGAAATCGATCGGTAATGAGAAAAAAGAAAATTACCTTCTTTCTCGCCAAGGTGCGGGCCGTGTTCAAACATTCGAAGCTGTGACTGCAAAGCTAGTTTCTGACGTCACTTCGATTTCTTTTGGCGAAGTGAATATGGAAAATAGAAAACTTTTCCGCCGTTCGGTGACTTTACAAAATATTTCCAAAGACCCTGTCCAATTCGGTCTCCAGTTGGATTCGGATTCTGGATTTTCAATGGCAGGCATCTCTCAAATGACATTGGCTCCGCAAGAAAAGAAGACCCTGACCTTAGATATCACTCTGGATGTGAGCAAGCTCACGACCAGCATCTCGGAGATTAATGGTCTATTGAAAGTGGTTTCTGGGGGCTCAGAGATTCACCGTATCCCGGTGATCGCGATTGTGAAAAAGATTTCTCAAGTTTCCGGTGCAACTCTGAAAGTACACGCGGATTCCGAGGCTTCGGCTACGGGCGCAGCTGTTGATTTGACTGTGAAGAACAAAGGTCTTCATGCAGGGGTGGCTTTGCCATTTAACTTGCTGGGATTGGATCAGAGAAAAAAGAATGCGCAGAATGATGCCTTCCTCAGCCGAGCTTGTGATCTTCAAGCGGCTGGTTACAGAATCATCACCAAAGTTGTCGACGGAAAATCTCTACAAATGCTCCAAGTTGGCTTCAAAATTTTTGAACCCGTAACAACATGGAACGCTTGCGAAGTTTCTGTCTTGATCGATAGCAACGGAGACAGAGTCGCTGATCAGGAGCTTGCGGGATTTGCTTTAGGCAATGTTCCGGGTCTTTCATCAGCAACGACCACCAATAAGTTTACGAGCGTTTTATTAGATGCAGGAAAAACTCGAGAGCTTCGTTTAAAATTTGAGCAGGAAACAATGGCAGGCAAAGAGGTCAAAGAAGACTATTCTGATGCGGCTTTAGATGCACAGAACATGACTGTGTTTGAACACTCGACAGTGGTGGTGATTGAGGCTGATATCACGAAGCTGATGAAAAACTCTTCAGGTCTTCTTTCAATGAAGCTAGCAAGCATTTTCAATGAGGCCAGCTCTGTTGAAATGGATGATTTCTTAGGTCAGGGTCTTCTTGAATGGAAATCTTTATCTCTAGATCCTAGGGCGCAAGCTTTTATGGATCTTCCAGAGAAGATTTCCGTTCCCGCTGCCGGTACAGCCAATGCTTCTCTCACCAAAGGTGAAGGTAAAGGCTCTCTGTTAATGCTCTACCCAGATAATCGCGGTGTCTTTTCAGATATTCAAAAAGACGAGCAATTGGAATTTTTAAAACCACAGTTTGGTTTCTAATTTAAAATGTCAGGCACTGTTCTGAAAGGGACAGTGCTTTATTGTAGATTTGATATTTTCCCGATAAATCACTGGAAAAAATGAGACTGTTTTGATCTTTTAGAAGCTGCGGCCAGCGCAGGTTTGCTGCGGACTCAAAGACTTTTCCTAAACACTTGTTCGTCACATGATAAGAGTAAAGCTGATAGTACTTAGAGGGTTTGTCGGTGAAGTTTATTTTAGCACTAAAAAGAATATGATCATTGTCGAGCCAAAGAAGATCCCGATAATCGCCAACTGGCAGATTTAATTTCTCTTCTTTGCTTCCCGGATTTCTTCCGACAGAGGTCAGAACTTCGGAAGCTTCTTCCGAAGTTCTCTCTATCCAAGCCCAACGATTTACTAGAGGATTGGGTCTTAAAGAAAAAATAGAGATATTTTTCTTCTGCAATAAAGGAACTTGGACTTTTTGTTCTATATTAATCTGCCATGCTTCCATGATGCCTTTATGTTCAGACGAATAAATGAATGAAGCAGGTCGATCGGGCCTTTGCCATGCAGAAGCATCAAAGCCTTTTCGATCAGTCAGCCTAATGATATCAGCTCCCGAAAGGTCACTGAGATAGATCTCCATGGCTTTGGCAGAAGACAATTCTTTAGATTCGACTTTTGGTTCAAATAATAAAGGATTTTCTTTTAACTCATCTGTATTGGAAGAATAAATCAAGCGAGGAGAATTTTTTAATAGCAAAGGATCTCGACAATCTCCATCTTGAAAGGTGACTCTTCTTTCGGTCAAGTTATACAAATCATAGATATAAATCTGAGATTGATTGTGAGCGGGTCTTTGGCGGCTCACGAAGACGATTTGTTTTTCATCTCCTGAAATCGAAGGCATTTCGTTAATACCTGTTTCGGTCAGTTGAAATCCGAGACTGGTGAGATCTAATTTTTTGCCAACAGGTATAGGTTCTGCCGTCGTCGTTCCCATTTTTGGAGAAGAAGAGCAGGCGGCAACAGTGAGAAAAATTAATCCTTGGCCGCAATTTTTTGCAAAACTTTTTGCAAAAGATTGGAAGGGTTTATTTTTTTCACATCTTTGATCGGTGCCCATTGTAAATCCTTCGACTTTGGCGGATGGCCTGATTCTTTTCGAATCCGGATATAGATATCATGATGAGTGATTCCGTGTTTAAGGTCAAAGGTCTTTGGTTTTTCCGTCTGTCTTTTGATTTTTCCCGGAAAGAGAGCCTGGTTTTTTAAAAAAGGCGCATAGTCATTTTTGATTAAAGCGATTTTTTTATTTTTTGAATAAATAGAAACATCCCAGACCCAGACTTCGGATTTCTTGCGGGGCTTTCTCTGAGGAATCTCGAGAACTTTTCCTTTTTTGAAAGCGAGGCAATTTTTTTGCCAAGGACAAAGTAAACAATTGGGCTTATGCGGAGTACAAACGGTCGCGCCTAACTCCATCAACCCTTGATTGATTTCATGAGAAGGACCCATTCCCGCCAAAAGGTCGGAAGATTTCTGAAGAATATTTTTGGATTCGTTATTCCACCAAGCAAAATCCCAAGCCATCACGCGAGTCAGTACGCGAATCACATTCCCATCGAGAACTCCGACGGGCTCATTGAAAGCGATGCTCGAAACAGCTCGAGAAGTGTAAGGACCAAAACCAGGCAGCTCCAAAAGTTCAGCCGCGGTTTTTGGAAAACCATTTGCAGACAAAACCTGAGCCGCTTTGTGAAGATTCCGTGCGCGGCTATAATAGCCAAGACCTGACCATTGCTCTAGAACATTCTCCAAAGGAGCTTTGGCTAAGGCTTCGACCGTGGGGAAAATACCGAGAAATCTTTCATAATAGGGAATCACAGCCACAACTGTGGTCTGTTGCAGCATAACTTCGGAGAGCCAGATCTGGTAAGGGTTGCGATCGCGTCTCCAAGGGAGCTCGCGCTTATTTTCGCGGTACCAGGAAAGCAGAGATTTCGCTAAGATCTTGCCTAATTCTTCAGTCATTGGTGTCATAGAGATAACAACAGGTAGCAGGAGCATTTGTGAAAAACAAGAAGGAAGTCAAAAGCAATCCCCCTCATGAGTTTCAACAGTTAAGTGGGCGAGAGTTTCCAAGGTTTTCGGCGATTAAAACTTTCTTTCGTATGCCTCACGTCTCGATGGATAAAGATTTTGACGTGGCCTTAATGGGAATTCCTTTTGACGGAGGAGTTTCTTACCGTCCAGGAGCTAGATTTGCTCCCGCAGCGGTTCGCAATGCTTCGAGCCTCGGGCGTGGATTCCATTGGACAAGAGAGCTGCAAATTTTCGACAAATTAAAAATTGCCGATATCGGAGATTGTCCAACGGTTCCTGTCAGCTTGACGAAAACTTATAAAAATATAGAGAAATTCGTCGGACAGATTTTGAAGACAAATAAACGATTCATCAGCGTGGGTGGAGATCACTCGACCACTTTGCCAGTTCTACGAGCTTTGAAAAAACATTATAAAAAGCCTCTCGCTTTTATTCATTTCGATGCTCACATGGATACTTATCCAGCGGCTTGGGGTGAAGAGTACCATCACGGAGCTTTTGCAAGGCATGCGGTGGAAGAAAAGCTAGTGGATCCTAAAAAAATGATCCAAATTGGAATTCGTGGGCCCTTAGCGGGTGGGGCAGATCTTGATTTCGTGAAAAAAAATAAAATCAAAGTCAAAACCATGGATGATATCCGCGAGGGATCTCTGGGAGATTTCTTGAAAACTCTGCCAAAATTTGATGAGACTCCGACCTACATCAGCTTTGATGTGGATTGTATGGATCCGGCTTACGCTCCCGGAACTGGGACTCCTGTGCCAGGAGGTCTGACGAGCTATGAAGTGCAAAGAATCTTGCGAGCTCTTCATGTACCGAATCTCGTGGGCGGCGATATCGTCGAAGTTTCTCCGCCTTTTGATCACGCAGAAATCACCTCGATCGTTGCGATGGATGTGATGTTTGAAATGCTTTGTATTATGGCGAGTAGAAAGTAGAGATTAAAATTAAAAACCCCAGCTCATCACTGGGGTTTTGCTTTGTTTGACTATTCGCGAGAAGAAAAGGTGCCTGGCACCTTTTAGGCGGCGAGCTTGAATCCGCATTCAGAGCAGAATTTAGCTTCCGCTTGAATGCCGGCCGAGCATTGAGGGCAGCAAGGACCATCGGATTTCTTAACGGCTTTGACTTCTTTTTCATCCATGTCGACGAAACCTTTGTCATTCCATTTTTCGATCTCACGAAGCATCTTCCAGATTTTCTGAGTTGTTTTGAACTCTTTGATATCGAATTGAAGAACAACTGTTCCGTCTTGCCGAGCTTGGCGTTTAGCAAAGATTCCTTTTTGCTCTAAGCGAGCAAAATGATCTGCATTGAGATTAATACCTAAATCTGTTTTGAATCTCTCCATTGTCTTTTGATAATCAATAGTCACTGTTCCAAATCGATCGGCCTCGATGCCTTCAGTGATGGTGATGAATTGATTGAGGAGATTGGTCAGTGATTCTTCAGGCTTCAAAATATCGCCTGTCGACCCACCTTTGAAATAATAGTACTGATAAAATTCAAAGAAAGATTCAATGGCAGCAAGGTCTTTGAGAGTGACCTTCATGATCTGCTCAGGTCCTTCTGGATCTTCAGGAGGTCTTCCCATTTCAAAGCTCGCTAATTTCAGTTTTACGAGCACGCAGAGAGCTTGCTCGAGTCTTTTTGGGGATTCGCCAAAGACACGTTGTGCGTATTGTTTGCACATCGTCCAATCAATCCAAACTGTGTTCTTGTCTTTTTCATCACGAGTTCCCTTGTGATTAAAAACGTGGAAAACAGTTCCGTAGATTTTAGCGACTTGGTCTTCAGGACAGGGCCGGCTGTCTTTTTCAAGCTTGTTGGATTTCACTTCGTTCAATGAAACTTTAAGACGATCAATCAGTGATTTTACCAGAACTTTGATCATCTGCGGAGAACCATCCACCGTTTGCTTGAAAGCATCCGCAGGGATCTCGATCACCTTGGTTTCAACAGTAGCGACAGCCGAGAAGGGGTAAGTCGTGCCCCCATTGAGAGCTTGTTCACCCAAAACTTGTGACGAAGCGATGGTCCTGACGTCGAGATTCTTTTTTGGACGGCTCAGACAAAGAGAAACGGAACCCGATTGAATCAATTGGATATTCTGGATCTTATCGCCTTCTTTAAAAAGAAATTCGCCCTTTTTGAACGTACGTCCCGGTGCTGACATGAAACCTCCGCATTCAGTGAATGACAGAGGCTTATCGGATACTTAGGGCGAATTGATGACTGTATTACTGAGAAATTTCAGGTCCAGGACGGAAGAAGTTACGGACTGGATCTGTCTCAAGTTGAGAATCTTCAGACGAATTTTCAATTTCATTCGCTGGACGCAGACCTTTTTTCTTAATTTTTTCCACCAAAGTGGTTCTATTTAAGCGTAAAAGAAGAGCGGCCTGATTACGGTTCCAACCTGTTTTTTCCAAAGCTCTTAAGATCAAATTATTCTCAAATTGATCAACCGTGGAATTGAAATCCATTCCCTCATCAGGGATGTCGAATTGAATAGGATCCACTGAAGCAATCGGAGTCGTGCGGTATTTCGCTGGCAGATCGCTGACTTCGATTTGCCCTTGGCCTTTAAGAATCGTCAGTCTTTCTACCAAATTTTCCAGCTCACGAATATTTCCCGGCCATGGGTAATTCACCAAGCACTCGAGAGCATCCGCGGAAAATCCTGTCAGTCTGCGGGTTTTATTTTTATTAAAGATCTCCATGAAATGTCCCAAAAGCAAAGGAACATCGCTTTTTCTATCTCTCAGTGCAGGGACGAGCAGTGGAATCACATTCAAGCGATAGAAAAGATCCTCTCGAAAAAGACCTTTAGAAACGAGGTCATCTAAATTCTTGTTCGTCGCTGCGATCACTCGAACATTCACATGAATACTTTTTGTTCCGCCGACAGGTTCGAATGATTTTTGCTGGAGAACTCTTAAAAGCTTTACCTGAAGAGAAGGCTCGAGATCACCGATTTCGTCTAAGAAGATCGTTCCCGTATCCGCCATTTCAAAACGGCCGATACGATTTGCGATAGCGCCGGTAAAAGCACCTTTCACGTGGCCGAAAAGTTCACTCTCTAATAATTCAGCGGGAATCGCTCCGCAGTTAATAGCGACAAAGGCTTGATCAGCGCGATTAGAATTGTAATGAATGGCACGAGCGATGAGCTCTTTACCTGTTCCGCTCTCTCCAGTGACAAGAACGGTCGAATCTGAATCAGCGACCCTTTCAACCATGGAAAGGACATTCAAGATGCCTTCGCTTTTTCCGATGATCTGTTCGAATTGATATTTTTTATGAAGCTCGGTGCGAAGCTGCTGATTTTCCTGCTGTAATTTTTTATGAGTAAGAGCTTTATCGATCAAGCTCACTAATTCTTCCATATTAAAGGGCTTCGTCATAAAATGAAAAGCACCTTGCTGAGTCGCCGCCACCGCAGTTTCAATCGTTCCGTGACCTGTCAGGATGATCACTTGGCAATTTGGATGAACACTCTTCAAATGAGCCATGAGATCAAGGCCATTGCCATCTGGAAGATTCAAATCAACGAGAGCCAGATCCAAAGCTTGATCGCCTTGGCACAACATCTTCGCCTCGTCGGCACGGCTGGCAGTAATAACCCCCAAACCTTTACGATCAAGCATACGAAAAAGTGCTGTTCTTAAACTGGATTCGTCGTCAACAATCAGAACTCGAGATGAACGCATGAACCTTCCTTCCTGGTCGGCTTTAGTGACTCTTATAGAATAAAAGATTCTTGACGGGACTGTCAAAATTCCGTGAGCGATTCGCGGCTTCAGGCCTGAAAAACTGGACGTGGAAGCGTAAATTTTACCAAGCGAAATGCTTTAGGCTGGGAAGAGAATTCCAGTTGACCACCATAGTCGTGAATGATTTGCCCAGACACCGACAAACTCAAGCTGGATGTGGATTCTGAGCCTAGACCGTTGTCTATAATTGTAAAAATATATTCGTTTTCTTTAACCTCTAAGCGCAGCTCGATAAGTGGTTGAAATCCCTTCTGAGACTTGGTTCTTTCCATCAAAGAATCGATGGAAGCTTGCAATAAATTTCTCACTGCCTGAGAAAGAAGATTGAGATGTCCCACAAAAGGACAAGGTTCTCCAGCCAAAGAAATCTTCAAATCAATTCCAATCGACTTTGTTTGAAGCTCCACAATTTTCACGGCTCTTTCCACAACTTCGCTCAGATCGATCTGTCTTTCCTCATCGACCAGTGGATTTCTAGTGAAGCCTAAAAGGTTGTCGATGATCTCACGACAGCGACGAACGCCTTCTTCCATGGAGACAATATCCTCATAAAGCGGATCTTCTTTTTTCAAATCCATTTTGATCAATTGAACGAACGAAAGAATTCCCCCCAGGGGATTATTTAATTCGTGAGCGATACTGCTACCGATGGTCCCGATTTCAGCCAGCCTTGCACTCTCTAATATTTTTCTTTCCATACGAATCTGCTCAGTGACGTCATGATAGAAATTCACATAGACTGTGGTTTTCAGTGGCTCTACTGGGATCTGCTGGCTGTAGACGTCAAAGATCGATTTTTGCTTTCCGCCCACATCCAAGCGAAAGTTTTTCCCCAAATGACATTGCGGGCACGGAGTGTTTCGTTGAAAAAGAATCTGGTGGCATTTCTGACCAATGATTTGCTCGTCACGAAGACCAGCTTTCGTCAAAAACGCCGAGTTCGTCTGAACCAGTTCATATTTGTGATTGATCAAGCTCACGGGATCCGCGACAGCATTGAAGGTCGCCTGCCATTGCTCTTTCAGACTTTCTGATTGCTCTAATTTACTTTGTCGATCCAAAGCTAAAGACACGGCTTCAGAAACACGGAGCAGAAAATCCGTTTCTTCGCGCTGAAAGGGCATAATGAGATTACGTAGAAAAACCAAGGTCCCCACGCGATCTTCGGAACGAAAAAGAGGAGTTTGAAAAACTGCAAAATTTTTCTTTCCCTGAATTTGCTGAATAAAAAATTGATCCTGGGGGGCCAGTAAAATGCGAATAGAATCTAATTGCAGTGTGGGCTTTAAGACGGAGAGAAGATTCATTTCCATTTCGCCCGTAGATGCTGATTGATAAATTCCAATCATCGCTTCTCGCAAAGACTCCCATCTCGCATTGGCGATATAAGTTTTTTTTCGAGTCTCCAAAAGAAAATTTTGTCTTTTTTGAACTCGGTCTTCCAGTTCTTGATAAAGCTGCTTCAGTTTTTCATTTTGCTGGTGAACGAGACTTTCCAATTCCAATTCCTGCTTGGACATTTGAGCTTCTTCAAGACAATAAACCAAATCTTTCTCGATCAAATTCCACTGAACGGCATTTGAAATTCTAAAAACAGGATACCGAGAAAAGGCCTTTTGTAATTCAGAGATACTGTCGCCTTCATCCGCTAAGATCAGCATTTGCAGCATAGGATTCTTTGTTTTCAGTTGATCGACCAATTTATCAAAAGAAGATTTTCGGATCTCTTGGAGATTCGTGCAGATCACGTCGTAGGTTCTTTGATAAATACTAGATGAAGAATCCCATTCTTTGACAAAATCAGCTCCAATTTGCAAAGAAGATTCCGGGTGGTAGCCGAGAATGAGAACGCTTGAACCTAAAGTTGGCATTTCGCGATCAATTCTTTGTGATTGATGACGGTGAAATCAGGATGATCTTCTTTTTGAGCGATCTTTTCATCAGCGTGTTCGCCGTAATGAAAAAGACAGGTGTTCATTCCTAATTTTTTGGCTTCACGGATATCGGTATAACGTCGATTTCCTATACTGAGAATATTTCGCGGATCGAGACCAGTCTCATCGAGAATTTTCTGAAAATACTGAGCTTTAGTTTCGTTCATCGAAGGATCGGCAATATATATTTTCCTAAAGAAAGATTCGATATTCATCGACTTTATTTTCTTTTTTTGAGCATCGGGGCGGCCTTGGGTGAGCACCACAAGATTATACTTTTCCCAAAGATAATCTAAATTCTCTTTAGCGCCTTCCATCAAAGGCAGGGGCTGAATAATTCTTTCTTCAAAAGCCGGGGTTCTCGCAATGGGAATTAACAAGCGAGTTGTATCCAAAAGAGTATCATCAAGATCAAAGACAATGAGTTGAATTTTCACTCTCTTATTCTAGAAAGAATTCGATCACGACTCAAGCATCCTTGTAGTCCAGGCGCAAATCTTGGCCAGATTGTTGCGAGATCGGCATGCTCTTGCTCCTCAACACAAATCACCGGTGTTTGATGTTCAAGCCAGCCGTACTGACCTAGACTGCCAGGAGTGGGGTAACCGATGTCTTCGCGAGCTTCATAACCTGTGTCGTGAGCAATCATTTCGGCAAGAGCTTTGCCAGGAGCACCCGTGTAGACGACACAGGGCTTCCACGAGTGAAAATGAATAATCGCGAGAGGATTTTTTTGCTGAATCAGTGAAACCAAGGCTTGGACTTCGGGCTCGCTTCCGGGATGTGTCCCGGGAAAATAGCGAGGGGCCTTGCTTTCAGGACTCCAATCGCGAGAGGGAAAATTTCTGTTCAAATCCACGCCGTTTCCATTGGTTCTTTCATTCTTAGAATAGCCATCTGGATTGAGGCAGGGGATCAGCAGCCAAGAATAGAATTCAGGTTTGTTGTTTTTTTGCAACCAGAGTAGAAATTTTTGTGCCAGCTCCACGCCTTCGGGTTCATCTCCGTGCACTCCACCAATAAACAATAAGGGTCGTTCTGTCTGATGCTGAGCAGAGAAAAGCTCGATGGATTTTCCTCCAGCAGAAAGGGCCCAAGAACTTTGATGTAAAATTGAAGAACTCATGGTGTAATTGTGCCTATGACTGAGCAAAAAGCAAATCGATCTTGGACAGCCATTATTTTAGCCGCAGGAAAAGGCACGCGCATGGCCTCTCCTCTTCCCAAAGTGCTTCATCCTGTTGCAGGTAAGCCCATGGTTCTCAGTGTAATGCACGCTTGCCAGCAGGCTGGTGTCACGAATCTCCGCCTTGTCGCAGGTCATGGTCTGAATTTGGTGAAAGCGGTTGTTGAGCCCACAGGATGTCAAGTTCACGTTCAAGCTCAGCAATTAGGAACAGCCGATGCCGTGAAATCAGCCCAGCCTGACAGCATCGAAGGTGATGTTATTATTCTCAATGGTGATCATCCCTTGATTGAAGCGAGCGACATCGCTCATTTTATGAAAGAGTTCCGCGCCCAGAAATTAGATCTCGCGGTGATCACAGTGGAATTGAAAAATCCAAAAAGCTTTGGTCGCATTATTCGTCAACACGGAAGCCTGGCTGCGATTGTCGAAGCGAAAGATGCTTCTTCAGAGACTTTGAAAATTAAAGAAGTTAATACAGGAATTTATTTGGCAAGAGCTGATGTGCTTTCCGAATTCTTACCAAAAATTGGTAATAATAATGCGAATAAAGAATTTTATCTGACTGATATTATTTCTGTCGCTCTTGAAAATCAGCTCAAAGTCGCTGCGATCAAAGGAAATAAGAAAGTCGCCATGGGAGTCAACAACCAACAAGAATTGGCTTTTGCGTCTCGTATGGTTTATCGCCGAAAAGCCAAGCAGCTGATGGAGTCGGGTGTTTTGATGATTGATCCGACCAGTGTTTTTATCGAAGACTCTGTGCAGGTTTCTCCAGGGGCTGTTATCTACCCCAATGTTTTTTTGCGTGGTCGTACAAAAATTGGTTCTTTCACGTCTGTCGAGCCCGGATCCTATATTGTCGATTCTGAAATCGGAGAAAGTGTTCAGATCAAAGCTTATACTTATTTAGAGAAAACCCAAATTCACAGAAATGCTTCGGTCGGTCCTTTTGCGCGCTTAAGACCCGAAACGGAAATTGGTGAAGAAGCCCATGTGGGTAATTTTGTGGAAATGAAGAAAACAAAGTTCGGCAAAAAATCCAAAGCGGGACATCTCAGCTATTTGGGTGATGCGGAAATTGGTGAGCAAGTGAATATTGGTTGTGGAACCATCACATGCAACTATGCAGTCGATAAAAAGAAATACAAAACAAAAATTGGTGATAGAGCTTTTATTGGAAGCGACTCTCAATTTATCGCTCCGGTCACCGTTGGTAGCGATGCGGTCGTTGGATCAGGTTCGACAATCACGAAAGATGTCCCTGATCGAGCGTTAGCAGTGGCTCGTGGCAAACAATTTATCAAAGAAGATTATAATAAAGGCTAATTTATGTGTGGAATCGTTGGTTACTTGGGACCTCAAAATCCTAAGGACGTTATCGTTAGTGGATTGAAAAAATTAGAATACCGCGGTTATGACAGTGCCGGCGTTTCCATCATGCATGAAGGAAAATTTAAGCGTGTTCGTGCTGAAGGAAAATTAAAGAATCTTGAAGATAAATTGGTGAACGAAAAGTTCAGTGGTCATCTGGGTATTGGTCATACTCGGTGGGCCACTCACGGAGTCCCTTCTGAGAGAAATGCCCATCCTCACCAAGTCAAAGGCATCAGCCTTGTTCACAATGGGATCATTGAAAATTATCTTGAAATCCGTGAGGAGCTTTTGGCTCGTGGAGCAAACATCACTTCGGACACAGATTCGGAGCTTGTGGCTCACTTGATTGCCGAAGAAGTGGAAATTCAAAAAGATCTTCTTAAATCCGTTGAGAAAGTTTTAGGAAAATTGCGGGGAGCTTTTTCTATTCTTGTGATTTGGGATCAGCAGCCTGACCAATTGGTCGCTTTTAAAGATGGACCTCCTTTGGTTGTGGGAATTGCCCCCGATCAAATTTTTGTGGTCAGTGATGTGCAAGCGGCCCTTCAGTACACAAAAACATTTGTTTATTTGGATGATCGCGAGATTGTTCGAGTCAAAGGCTGTGAAGTCGAGTTTTATAACTCGACAGGAAAGAAAATTAAAAAAGACACAGTTGAGTTGAATTGGAACGCCGATCAAGTCGAGAAAAAAGGTTATTCGCATTTCATGCTCAAAGAAATCTATGAGCAGCCTCAAGCTGTCGCGGCAGCAATGGCGCCGCATCTTCAAAAAGACGAGAAGACTTCAAAAATGTCAGTCGTTCTGAAGAATGTGGGATTTGGCGGAGCTTCTGCTCATGAATTAGAGAAAGTAAATTCCATTGAAGATTGGAAGCAAACTGTTCAGACCTTTAAAGGTATTGAGCAGATTTTTATCATCGCTTGTGGCACCAGTTTCTACGCAGGCCTTGTGGGAAAATATTTGATTGAGTCTCTTGCCAATATCACTGTTGAAGTCGACGTGGCCAGCGAGTTTCGTTATCGAAATCCAGTTTTAAAGCCAAAAACTTTGGTCATCACGGTTTCTCAAAGCGGGGAGACGGCGGATACTTTGGCAGCTATTCGCTTAGCGAAAGAAAAAGGCTGCAAGACTTTGTCGATTTGCAATGTGAAAAATTCGACCATTGACCGTGAAGCTCACGGACATTTGTATATGAATTCAGGTCCCGAGATTGGTGTTGCTAGTACGAAAGCTTTTGTCAGCACACTGACTGTGTTTAATTTGCTCGCAGTTGCTCTGGGCCGGTCTAGAGAGACTCTGACTGAGGCTAAAGCCACTGAGCATATCGAAGCTCTGTTAAAGCTTCCGGCGCAAATGGAAGTCGTTCTGGCTTACGATAAATATTTTAATGAAGCTTCTGAGAATCTCAAATCCTACAAAGGCTTTTTGTACATGGGTCGTGGCGTGAGCTATCCGATTGCCATGGAAGGAGCTCTTAAAATGAAAGAGCTCGCTTATCTCCATGCTGAAGGTTATGCAGCTGGCGAAATGAAGCACGGACCATTAGCTTTGATTGATGAGAAAATGGCGATCGTGATGGTCGCTCCAAGCGATGATCTATTTGAAAAAACAGTCAGCAATTTAGAAGAGGCCAAAGCACGTGGCGGAAGAATCATCGCCATCGGAACAGGTGATAATCAGAGACTGAAAGGTATTTCAGAGCGCTATCTGGCGATGCCAACGGCTCACTGGTCAACGAATCCGATCTTGTCGGTGGTTCCGCTTCAGTTGATGGCATTTCATTTGGCGAATCAATTGGGCTACGATGTCGATCAGCCCCGCAATCTCGCAAAATCCGTCACCGTCGAATAAGTTACCTTTTAGATCTTTGCGGACATCAGGTCAAGATAGGCGAATACCCGATGAACAAAGTCCACAGGCTCTTGGCCGCGGGCTTTTCCGTATTTGAGATACTCGAGATAACTTTGCTCAGCTAAAAGCGGAAGAACACTCTGAAGGTCTTTCCAAGAGTAAGGATTTTTACCTAAATGAATCGCCAATTTCTGGGCGTCCTGCATATGCGCAGGTCCCACATTGTAAGTCGCCAGTGCAATCGAGAGACGATCTCTCGATGGGATGTCTTTTGGCTGACGATCGAGAAGCATTTTTAAATACTTTACGCCGCCCCAGATGCTTTGTTCGGGGTCCATGCGATCTTCAACGCCAAGGTGTCTTGCTGTCTCGCGAGTCAGCTGCATAAAGCCCTGGACTCCGGTGAAGCTCTTGGCATCTGGATTCCAATGAGATTCTTGGTAAGCTACGGCAGCGGCCAATTGCCAAGGGATATCAAATTCTTTCGAGTGTTTGCGAAACCAAGAACGGTACAGCGGAAGGACATGATTTTTCGCGTTCATAAATTTCTGAACGTCTTGATGGTGTAACTCTTCTGTTTTTAATTTCGCAATTTTTTTTGCTTGGCTCAGTTGCTGGCGACGAGCGGCTTTTGTTGTCCATACTCGAAGCTCGCGTTCCAAAGATGGGTTCGCTTTATCGACAACAAAGGTATACGCGCGAGAAAGAGGAATTTCTTTCAGAACTTTTACTTGAGAGAAAAAGCGCTGGTAATATTTGGCTTCTAAGCGATCAAGGATGGTGCAATCTTGTTTGCGTTTTTGGACTTCGCGAAGAAGTTGCATGGCAGAAGCGGATTCTAAACTTCTCACTTTGATTTCAGGGTTCGATTGTTGAAGCTTGGAAGACCAACGAGGATCAACATATTTTGCACTAGTTATGAGACGGAATGAATTGTTCTTTGAGAGACTGCCTAAAAAATTAAAGCTGACTTTTTGTTTACGGTGGCATACCAGGGCCAATCGGTCTTCATCATAGCTAGGTCCACGCAAAGCTTTCGATCTTTCAATCACGAAATCAGGTAAACGAGCGGCGCCAATATCTGCGTCACCTTTTTCAACCGTAGAGATGACTTCGTTTTGGTTTTTCAAAACTTGAATTTCAATCTCGTAATCGAATTCTTGAGCAAAGCTTTGCAAAAGCTCAAACTCGTAACCCATTTCCATCTGATTGATTTTTTGATAAGTGAAGGGCTGCTGAATCACGGCGACTTTGAGGAGTCGTTGAGGTCTGAGCTCACCGCGAGTGGCTTCAGAAAGCCACCAGCTATCGCAGGCATTAACCGAAAGGATTATCCCGCCGCAAACCATCGCGCCGAGGAGCTTTTTGAGCTTCAAGTTCATTCGAGGTGCTGGTTTTAGTCCCTTAGAGATGAGAGTGCAAACATTATGGGCAAAAAGCCGGAAACTCGCTTTTGGAGCGCCTTTCCAGAGCTGTTTTTGCCTTGATACAGCATCAGATTATGTAATTCTTCCAAGGTAAATGCCTCTTTGAGAGGCTTTTTGAGAGAGAAAAGGGTGTTGTATGACAGGTTGGATTGAAGTCGTAGTTGGCGGAATGTTTTCAGGAAAAACAGAAGAATTGATTCGTCGATTAGGTCGCGCGAAATACGCCCGTCAAAAAATCCAAGTTTTTAAACCCGTTATCGACGCTCGTTATTCGAAAGAGGACGTGACTTCGCATAATATGAATTCTGTTCAGGCGATGCCAATCCGAGGCGCTCAGGAAATTTTGCAGCACTTGCGTGAGGATACTCAAGTTGTTGGAATTGATGAAGGTCAGTTCTTTCAAGCAGATCTTGTCGACGTGGTTCAGCAGCTTGCAGACCGTGGTCTTCGGGTCATTATCGCGGGCCTTGATACGGATTGGAAAGGTCAGCCCTTTGAACCCATGCCGACTTTAATGGCGATCGCAGAGACCGTGACAAAACAACATGCAGTCTGCGTGGTGTGTGGATCACAAGCGAGCAGAACGCAAAGAACAGGTGCCCTGACATCAGGTGAAAGAGTTCTTGTCGGAGCTCACGATCATTATGAAGCTCGCTGCCGCGAACATTTTAAGCCTCAGGTTGTTGAGCCGACAAAAACGCAAGACCCGGCTCCGGGTCCGCATCAACACCCAGCTTTTGAATCCAACTGGTAAAAGCTTCTTTGGCATTGGCGATTTGACGCAGTTTCTTCTGCTTCTTATCGCGAATCTTTTTACCATTTTCTTCTTTGATATTGGGAAATAATCCAAAATTAATATTGGTGGGCTGAAAGTTTTCAGCTCTCGTTGGATCCGTGATCGCTTCTAAGAGCGAGCCCATCGCTGATTCTCGCGGAGGATAAGAAACTTCTTGGTTTTGCATTTTCTGGTGAAGAAATCTTGCAACCAAAAGACCCATACAAGTGGACTCGAAATAACCCTCGACACCGGTGATCTGTCCGGCAAAGAAAAGCCAGGGATCTTTTTTGCTCGAAAGATCTTTGTTTAAAAGAGAAGGGGTATTGATAAAAAGATTTCTGTGAATGCTTCCTAATTTCAAAAACTCGGCTTTTTCTAAACCAGGAATGGTGCGGAACAAACGGACTTGCTCGCCGTAGGCCATCCGAGTTTGAAAGCCCACCATATTGTAAGCCGTTGCTTCTTTATTATCTTGTCTGAGCTGAACGATGGCATAAGCTTCGCGACCCGTGCGAGGATTTTTTAATCCGACGGGCTTCATGGGACCAAATCGCAAAGTTTCTGGGCCGCGATCAATGATCGCTTCAATCGGCATGCAACCTTCAAAAAATCCAGTCGTTTCAAAATGCTTAGGCTCAATTTTTCGAGCGGCTTGAATTTCTTTAATCAAATTTTCATACTGCTCCTTATCCAAAGGACAATTGATATAATCCGGTGTTCCCTTGTCATAGCGATCGGCTTTCCAAGCAATATCAAAATCAATACTGTCTGTATCAATGATGGGTGCAATCGCATCGAAGAAATAAAGGTGATCCCCACCAAAATGCTCCTGCATTGACTGAGATAATCGAGCTTCTGTCAGAGGGCCAGTGGCGATCACGGCGGGACGAGGAACGTCTGAAAGATTTGTGATCACTTTGGTTTCGATTTGAATATTTTTATGAGCTTTGACCTTTTCGGTGACCGTTTTTGAGAAAAGATTTCGATCCATTCCGAGAGCTTGCCCTGCGGGAACTTGGGCATAAATCGCTGATTTTAAAATTTGAGAATGCAGAGATTGAGCTTCCCATTTCAGCTGAGCTGGAGCTGAACCCTCGGATAAGCTACCGAAGGAATTAGAACAAACAAGCTCTGCAAATTGATCTGTTTGGTGAGCTTCTGTCATTGTTTCTTTACGCATTTCGAAAAGTTTTACCTGGTAGCCTAAGTTAGCTAATTGCAGCGCACATTCAGATCCAGCGAGGCCTGCGCCAACGACGCTGACGAATTTTTGATGGACATCTGGAGAGCTCATGTTTAAACCTCAAACTGAATGAACGATTGGCCAAATTCTCCCAAAAACCGAAAGAAAATGAGCGCAGGATCCGAAGTCCTACAGGCCCTTTTTGAAAATGGCAAGTCGGAGCTCTCCGTGCAGTTTATCCGTTGGAAATTATGGAAAAAATGGTCTGAATTTGTGGGTCCTAGCATGGGTGCTGTGAGCGAGCCTGTGGGATATCAGCGGGGAGTGCTTTACGTTTGGGTCAGTAATTCCGCTTGGATGCAGCAGCTGGTTTTTATGCGGGAACATATGCGAGATGCGATCAATAAAAAGCTCGAGCAAGAGTATGTCCGTGAAGTCCGTCTAACAATGGATAAAAAGTCCGTGCCTCGAGACGCCCAGGCTTCCGACGAGCTCAAAGAATCCTTGGGTCACCTTTTAAAACCAGAAGAAGACTAGACCAAAAGGTAGGCCATTACTTTTCGCCACCTACCATTGTTTAATCCGAGATCATATCTTTCTAAAACGTCAATCGTGGCGAAAAGTAATGGCCTACCTTTTGGTCTTGAACTTGGCTCTAGACTCGCGAGAGCTGAGCTCTTTCGATATCCTATAAGAAGATGAAGATTGAGTCTAAAACGATAAGTCCTAAAGATCGTCGTATCCTGGTCATTGATGATGATCCAGATAGTCTATCCATCATTGCGGAAGCTTTGAGATGGGAAGGTTATCAAGTTCATACTTCGATTTCGGGAACAGAAGGTCTGCAAGAAATCAAATCTTGGAGCCCCGATCTTATTCTCTTAGACGTCAACATGCCGGAAATGAACGGCATGGAAACTCTGAACGATTTGAGACAAAGAACGAATTACGTTTCCGTTATGTTTATCTCAGGAAATACCAGCACATCGCATGTGATCTCAGGCTTAGATGCGGGCGCTGATGATTACATCGCTAAACCATTTGAACCTTTAGAGCTCCTTGCGCGAGTCCGAACTCAGCTTCGTATTAAAGATTTGAATGATCAGTTACGTAGCGCCAATGAGCAGCTAAAAGAGCTCGTTGATACCGATGATCTCACAGGTCTTTTCAATATGCGCTCCGTTTATCAACGTGTGGAAGCGGAGCTTTTAAGAGCCAAACGTTTCCAGCGCCAAGTTTGTGTCGTCATGATGGACATGGATCATTTTAAAACTGTGAATGACGGTCACGATCACCTTTTCGGAAGTTTTGTTATATCCGAAGTCGGTGGAATTATTCGCAAATGTATTCGTAATATTGATTTAGGCGCTCGCTATGGTGGGGATGAATTTTTGATGCTACTCACAGAAACCAATGCAGAAGGTGCCGCCAAATTTTGTGAACGTCTCAGAAGTATGATCAATTCACATACTTTTACCCATGGAAAAGATTCGATTCAGCTGACTTGCAGTGTTGGCTTTGCTATTACGGCTCCTG
>JACCDR010293663.1_pt1 | contig 19605 bp, 37 predicted proteins | sample 7446431 | NCBI WGS metagenome assembly JACCDR01 (sample SAMN15323443, study PRJNA562643) | freshwater metagenome | isolation source: river surface water | place: USA:Blue River Watershed | collected 2017-08-17 | reverse complement strand
TACCAATTTCTATTTGCACATGAAAAGGGCCCCAATTCCAATGGAATTGAGGCCCTTTATCGCCGCTATTGCTCGACTTTCTCGACCCTTATTCGGATCGTAATTCGCTCGCTTTCCTGCATTTCTTCGTCGGCCAAATTGAAGGTCGCTTCGGTGAGAATTCCACCGTTAATCATCGCCATGCAGTACATCATGGGGAAACTCAATTCCATGAGCTTTCCGTATGGCGATTGAATGCCTATCGAACACCCGTCAGCGTTGAATGGCATCACTTGACTTCCAGGATGTTCGGGAAGTCCGAAGTCAGACCGAAACGCCATCCAACGACTGTAAAGCGTTGGGTCTCGCCGGAGTGAATACGACTCCACAGATCCGCTGAGGTGTTCTTTCCTCGCCACAAAGAATCCGTGTTCTGGAACGTCCCGCACGACGTGTACACCCTCATTCCGTCTTCGCTTCCGCCCCGGTCCTTTCCGGTAACCTTGCACGAAATCGTCCGCTCATTGTAGTGCGTTTGAGCGTACGAAATCGGAACTATGGCAACCAGGAATCCGACGAATCCACCGCCGACCAGTCCCACCAAAGCGGGAAGACATCCTTCGTCCATCGAGGCGCCGATTACTGCGCCACAAAGAGCCATCAATACTATGATGGCAATTCCGAAGTAAACCCACCCCATTATCATGCACCTCCGCACAGTTGTGAGCAATTTCCGGCCTCTGTCAGTGGAGCCCCACACCGAGGGCAATTTCCCGTCATTACATCTCCGTTTCCGTTTCGAGGAACTGGCGTATGCGGTCGTCGATAAACCGCATTTCTTGTTGCCGGTGTTTCTGCTCCCAATCGATGCCGGGCCCCGGTACGCATTCAGGACACGTACAGGGCCCGTCATCAATCAGTTCAGGCCGGTCGTTCATATCGACAATCACCCTTACGGGCGGCGTCCAGAACGATTACGCCTGTGCCGTTTTCGACAAGCATTTCCCGAACCTTCAAGGCTAGGTGTCGCTTGCACACTCGGTGCATAATTCCATCGGGACCCATTACCGTGAATTCACCGGTAAGACGATGTCCCTCCTGGCATCCGATTGCTTCACTCAGCCGGTCGCCGAATGGCGGTCCTACCGGTTTCACTCCGTCGCGGTTCACTGAGTACCACCGGTACTCAATCGCCATCGAGGATTGCGCGTTCGGTCGTCTCAGCCTGGTCTACAACAGGCTCAGCGACCGTTTGAGGGTCGAACGGCTCCCGGTAGGCAGTGAGTGCCTTCGGCTCGTTTCCAGGGCTCTTGAACCACCGGTACAGTTCTTCCGAGCAACCGGGGCAGAGACCTGCCTGAATTTCTTCCACGTTCGGATTGGGCAGGAAGTCTATCGACCCTGCCACTCGTTCTGTCGCGATGCTTCCGCACCGGTCGCAGAGAATGATTCCGGCCATTCTGTCGTTCACCCTTCCTCTTGTTGTTCCACCGAATCGAGACCTGTTACGCGCGGCCTCCCGGTTGTGCATCCCTGCCTGCGGCGGGGTCATTCCGTAGCGCTTCGCTTCCCGTGCGTCGATTTCCCGTCCGGGCGGGGGTGCTACGTAAATGGGTTCCACCGGGCGGCATATGTGTTGCTGGTGTGCGCGTGGGGTGGCACTCATGTTGCCACATTCCGCGCACTTGATATCCGCCATCGTTATTGTCCTTTCCCAGTTGGCGAATGCCTTATCGATCGTCTCCAGAACCCTTGATGTTTCCGGACGCGTCGCGGAGACGAAGTTTATCGATATTAGCGAGTGCCACATCCTCAAGAGTGACACCGATTTCGTCACAAGCTGCCGACAGATACCAAAGGGTATCCCCCAGTTCAGCGATGAGTTCCCGGGTTTTCGGTCCCTTGTCCCCATCACGTATCAGCTTCTTGACTTTGTTCGCGTATTCTCCGGCTTCCCCGGCGAGACCCAGGGCCGTATATACGAGCCCCATTATCACCGGGTATTCCTTCGTCTGACGCGCTGCCCTTTGATACTCGCGAAAGTCCACCTATTTCCTCCTCACAGTTCATGCACCACAGTATGAAAGTGCCCAGCTTGCCAGACGTACAGCAAGCAATGGGCACATTCCCCACTCATGGTTCCCGAACCGTATATGCACGCTTTACGCGCGACCATGGTACGAACGAATGCCGTATCTCCTGCCCCGTTCCCTCTTTCGGGGGTCGGTGGGTCATGAACAATCCGAATTCGGTGGGGTGCAAGTCTTCACCCTCGAATCCCATTGCTTCAATTCCCTGCAATTCGAGTACCCATTGCCCCGGCGGGAACGGGTAATACTCGTCAAGAATGCCGTGATCCACGGGGGCGCCCTCTCTTCTTCGGTTCCTTCGGCTGGATTCCGTCGATGGAGTACAGGCATTTGGGCTTTACCTGCGTAACCATTTCCGACTTGTCGAGGTCTTCCCACCGGTACGGGTAATCCCGGGATACCACGTGACCGTTTCCCAACTGGAATTGCTTCACCAGCTTTTCGAGCATGTCGGCAGTGAAGTAGTGGTTTTCCCCGCACCTTTCACACCTGATCAAAGCCATTTCGTTCCTTCGCTTGAGTACATGGCCTATACACGTATCACCGTAAAAGAGAACCCGACCCCATCGGGGCCGGGTTCTCTCGGATCACGTGAACCTCAGTACGTCAAGGTTCCGTCGGCGATTCCCTGCCGGATCTGCCGCTTGTCGTCGTCCGTCAGACCCCCGTCGGTCCACTCGTTCTTGAAGTCCCGAGTGGTCATTCCGAAGAAGTTCTTCGTCTGCAAGAGGGTTGCCATTCCCTCGTTCTTGTGCTCAGCCATTGTCCTGAACCTCACTCTCTGCGTTGTCGAACATGCACCAATTCACGGTGCCGTTGTTCTTCCGGTCCTTCGCGGACACGTGCACGTTACTGGGGTCCGTGCACACTCGGGACACTTCCTGTACGACGTGCGTCGCCAGGATGTTTCCCCGGTCCGAACGGGTGATCACCACACTCCCCATGCGGAGTGTCCCGTTCTTGACCCTCTTGGTTTCCATGCTGCCTCCCACGTGAAAGCGGCCCGTGATCACACGGGCCGCTATCTGACGTTCGTTCAGGAAACCACTCCCGAACGCGTTACCGTTCCCGACCGGTGCGACGGTTCACCGGTCCCACCGTTACGGCGTTCCCGATGGTCCGTCAGACCTGATCCGTCTTCGGCTTGCGGGGGCGGGAAACCCGGTCCTTGCCACGGAAGATCACCGTGACGTGCTTCCCACCGAGACCCTTTACCGTCTCCCACGTTTCCTTGGAAACGGTGTGGGTCTTGCCGTCCCACTGGAAGCGGACCGCGCAACCGATGTTCAGGTCACGCGCGGCGTTGTGCAGCATGTTGTGAACGGCCCGAACCTGCGTTGCCGGAACCTTCACCTGACGCGCGGCGTCCGACTCGTACGAGGCACGAAGCCACTCACGCGCCGGGTTGTCCTTCGTCGCTTCCGACTTGAACGCGTCGTCGTCCGCACTCTCCGGGGAGAGTGCCGACAGGTCGAACTTTGCCATGATCTTGCCTTTCGCGTTTGCGCGTGGTCCGGGGCCGGGCCGGTTGCCCGGCCCCGGTGAAGCTGACTCCATTCTACCTGATCACAGGTAGAGTCCCGTCCCGTCGTTCTCGGGGTTTCCGGTGCTCAACCCCATGATCAGACCGGACGCGTCACCCGGGAACGAACCGCCGATTCCGGACGCGGTGAGGAACTTGCGAAGGTCCTCGGCCGCGTGGGCCGGGTTCTTGTCGACCGGTCCCGCCGCCTTGTCGTCCGCCTTGATGTCGGCCACGAACTTGACCACGTCGGCGATTCCCTGGTTGATCTCTTCGTCGGTGGTCGGGCACTCGCACGACGTGTGCAGTCGCCTGAACTCAGCCGAAACGGCGATCAGAAGTTCACCCGTTTCGATGATGTCCCGCCGCGCTTCCACCAGTCCAGCGGAGTTCAGACGAACCCCGGTCGCCTTGATCATGTCGTACGCACGGAGCTTGTGACCGAAGTCGGTCGACACCAGCACCATGACAGCCTTCGCGTCCGCCAGTTCGGCGAACACCACGCGCTGAATGTTCTTGCTTCCCATGGTTCTGTCCTCCCTCGATGTCCGCCCGTCCGCATCATTGCGAACAGGTCGACACCGAGGGAGCGCGGACACTCTATTGAGTTCTCAAGGAACGTGACCTTCGTTTGAGTCGGCATCATCCGTTACTCTCCCGGATCACAGTGCGCCATCCTGGATTCGAACCAGGGCCCTTCCCCTTATCAGGGGGACGCTCTTACCGCTGAGCTAATGGCGCGGTCTTTCAGACGGAAGCGGGTTCGATCATCCAGGTTTCCCAGATGTTCCCACGCGGGTCATATACCGCGATCACGTCCGTCTCGTCGGGGAGGGTGAAGAACTCAACCCTTGAACCCCGGTCCCTCAACCCGTTCACGTAGTCCAGTGAACCCGTCATCTGCGGCTCACTCAGGATGCCCTTACTCATGATGTGAGGGGCGCCGTTACCTACGGGGAAGTACCACCGTGTGACGTTCATTTTCGCTCCCTATTGAGTTGATCTTGCGTCCTTCGCGCGCTTGCGCATAAGGCAAAACTACAGGTCAGAAGGGGGGTAGGTCTACATCCGAGACCCGCTTTCCGGGCAAAGATTTGGTAAAAAGATGCTGCTCATTGCGGGACCATGTCCGAACCACCTTTACCCCCTTCCAGAGCTTTACCTCATGGTATGGGAACCTGTTGTGGTGCTTGCTTGCAGCGATTTCGGACTGCAAACGTGCCGCGCCAAAGGGGCGGCTATATGTGCAGTCGCTACAGCGAACACGGAACTCTTCCAGGTGTCCAGTGACCTTCGTTTCGCGACGGCACCGAAGGCAATACATAGCCTCGCCGACCTGGGGAATGTTGCCTTTCGCGGGGAATTCTCGCCTGTGTTTGCACTCGAATTCCACCACGATAAACCGCTGAAATGGTATGTTAGCCACTGACCATATCCCTTTCTATTTCAGCACTCTTCCGAGCTTTGTCTGTCACTTCCGGGACCGGTTGATTCTCCCACGGAAGGTGGTGTTGAGCGCTCATCAATGGCGCTGATATACCGGCACGACTCCGGATTACAAGCGGGTGAGATACATCCCAAGCCGTCGCCCCGGCAATACAGCTTGGACATAGCTTCGGCACGTGCATTCTCTTTCCGCTTCCGCCAGGTTCTACGTCGCGTTTTCCACGTTCCCACCGGCAGTGCCTTTCTCGAACCCTACCGACGTTGAATTCCCCCTTGTACCCGACCATAGCGGCGGAGAGACCGACGAATCGTTCCCGCATTTCTACGGTCAATGGAGCGAAATCACCCGGTGAACACTGTTTGAGATAGCGTTCGACCACAGGTTTTGACACCGATGTGATATCAAGTCCTCGGGATTTCGGGGGTAGCCAAATTCTTCCCTCACGACGATGATATATACCGTTTTGCAGGTACAGCATTTCGTCGTAATTATCAACACCCCATTGTCCCAGACCATCTCCAAAGTCGAGGGCCATGTCTCGGGGTGCGCGCGTCGTGTATATTCCATCGGTTTCCACCGCAATCAAATCCGCCATCGGGATTTGCATGATGGCTTTCATCAGTTCGGCACGACACCGTGATGTAATCCATCCTGCGAGTGGCAGGCAATGACTCATGGGAGGCTGAGTGTTCCCGTCTTTGTCTGTCTTCCATCCGACACGTTGGGCCAGCTTTCCGTACATGGAATTTGGCCCCAGTTTGTACGGCATTGAGATTACGTTCTTCTTTCCCAGCTCCATTCGCTTGTTGAACATTTCTTCCATGAATTTGAACGGCTTCGTTCCATCATGCCGCCAAACCCAACCCTCGGTTATTTCGACTCCGCCATACCGCGCGCCAATGCTTTGCGCAACGCTTGCTTCCGGACTCCAGTACCAGCCCTCAAGCGCTTGCGGGAACGAGATAGCGCCACGGTTGTCCCGATGAAACAGGGGCATGGCTCGATACTCGAATACATTCGGTTTCCCTCCGTGTCGGTAACGCACACGGTAAACACCGAATTCTTCAATGTGAGTCGGGGCGGATACATGAACCCATTCCCCGTGCTCAATACCCAATGATGGTGCGTTCGACAGGGCCGATGGATAAGCCGAATTGATGTCGTACCCATAGACCGGTCCCTCGATACGGCCCACTCGAAAGAGTTCGAAACGTCCGCCAGCGTAGGCATGTTTGGACGCTTCGTGTACCGAATCCTCAAACGGTCGGTTCTGGATGTGATCCCGGAGTTTCTTCGTTCGTATGACGTAACTTGCAAGGGCACCGGGCCCGTACCACCGTGTGAGCTTGAATCCCGCATCGAACATTACCTCCCGGAATCGTTCCACCATTCGAGCCATGAGTTTGATTTCGGCATCCCAGTACCGGCGTACTTCCGGCATGTCAGCCCATACGTTGTCCGCTCGCGCCTCTTTACCGTGTGCGACTACCTCTCGTTCATACTCGGTGAGTTCGTCCCCCAGAATGGATTCCACAGCCTTGATGAACGGACACGCGAAGAACGAGACGACGTCATCGATCGTGACAGTCGTTGCGTCCCGCTTTCCCTTCCCCCACCGTTTCGTCACCGTGAACATCTTTCCCGGAATCCATTCGATCCGGTATTTCATCCTGGGGCGTGTGGCCGGACGCAATGTCACCTTGTTCTCAAGTTTGAGAATGGCTTTGTCCTGAACACTCATCGATTGCACGATCATATTCATGTCGTAACGGAACCCGTACCCGACGTGAACAGCACGCGGGTAACGCTCCCCAATCGAAATGATGTAGTCCAGGATATCGAGCATTTCGAGTTTCCTGCCGACCATGGGATTCTCGGTGTCAGCCGAGCATCCGAACAACACGTAATGCTGCGGCATGTCGTCACCGGAGAGTTTCATTCCCTCTCCGTCCCACGCGATTACCTTCCGCTTTTCCAGCGGAACGTCACGACTCGGACCATTACCGGTATGGTAAGTGTCTTCAATTTCTGAGTCACAGACATGGATTTCCAGTCCGTTGATGACCGGAGCTTTGCGAGGCATAGCCACAACCCACTTTCAGTGTGTCGCATCGTAAAGTTCCCGGTAGTCCTCGAACCATTCAGCGTCGAATACATCGTCGAAATCTAGTCCGTATTCGTCGTGCAAGTATTCCTTGAACGCTTCCAGGTCACCCGCCCGTTCTTCCGACGTCAACGCACTGTCGAAATCGAAGAAAATGTTGTCGTAGTATTGCTGGACGAATCCGTCATTGAATGCGGAATCGGGGATGTTCAACTCGTCGAACATCCGGAATTCATTACCGGACCAACCCTCGAACGTCATTACCGCTCCCTTTACGGGAAAAGCCGTCCCGCCCCGTAGCTACTGGGGCGGAACGGCTTTTCTAGGTTGATCAGGCGGACGTGTTCAGGTAGTACGTGTGCGCCGGAGTCGGAACCATTTCACCGGTCTTGGGGTCGGGAAGGTCGACTTCGTAGTCGGACCGTGTGAACCCGTTCGCAACCAGCATTCCGCCGTGACGACCGGTGGCGTTCGTGTAGGTCGCGAGTTGCTGGCAGATACCCGAACCACCGTCATTGACGACGAACTTACGTCCGTCCTTCGTGACGACCATCATCGACACGAACTGATCCTGGTACTGGCCGAGGTTGAAACGCCATGCCAGGAGGATCAGCGGAGTGTCGATAAGGGTGTCCTTGTTGGCCAGAAGCCGGAACCCATTGCCGATCGTTTCATCGGCGCGAACAAGGTTTTCTTCGCCGTAATACTGCGCGGCGAGTGCGAGTGCGTCGTCAAACGACTGCACTGCCAGAAGTTCCTCATCCGAATACTTCGGCGGAACCATTTCCAGATCGGTTCCGGGTTCCGTTGCTTCGGTCTTTCGCTGAGTGGCCACTTCGGGGCCCCTTTCATTTACGCGTTTGGGGTGAATGCCCTGGTAGAATGGCCGCATACCTGAATACGGCCATTCAGCCTCCCGGCCCCGGGTGAGTTCCCTTCCTGCTAAGTGATCTTGCTCCGGCGCTGGGTCTTCCTGCGCTCCATTATCGCAGGTCACGACGACCCCGGGACAAGATCATGAGTAACGGTTCGGTAAACCCTCAGAATTCGAACAATGACGGGAATGGTGACGGGAATAACCAGAACAACAATTCCCAGAACCAGAATCAGAATCAGGGTGGAAACAACCAGAACCAGGGGCAGGGACAGCCGCAGTTCCAGCCGCAGCATCACAACTACAATCCGCCGACGAATTACCAGCCTCAGCAACAGGGCCAGGGCTTTGACTTTTCCGGACTCCGGGCGGCGGTAGATGCGATTCCGGAAAAGATCGTGCATGGGTTCCGGGAAGCGTTCACACCGGCTTCTGGAGGCTCCGGCAACCAGGGGCAGGGGAACCAGTCGAACAACCAGGGGAACGGTGCTCAGAACGGCGCGCAGGGGTCTTCCCAGGGGTCTTCCGGGGGCGGCGGCAACGGGGGTACCGGGGGTCAGGGGTCCGGGGGTTCCCAGGGACGGGGTTCCGGGGGTTCGGGGGAACCCGGTAAGAAGTCGTTCGCTGAATGGTGGTTCAAGGGATGAGCGAGAACGAGTGGACTCCGCAACCGGACGGAATGGAGACGCCGAACGGGCATCATGTTGATGCCCCTTTCGACATGTCGCAGCTCGTTTCCGAACCCGCTCCGGCAGGATCACAGGAAACAATCCCCAATCCGAAGTCCTCCAAGCGTTCGTTCAAGGACTGGTTCTTTGGGAAGCCGAAGGAAAAGAAGGTCAAGCCTCGCAAGCCGACTCCGGCCATGCCCCGTAGCGGATTGGCTCAACCGCTCACGAACATGTATACGGGGCTGGGAATGACGGTTGCCATGGTGGACCGTCACTGTGGTATGGCGATTGTCGAGAGTGCATCGGACTGCGCGGAAGCGTGGGAAGAAATGGCGCGTCGGAACCCGAAGGTTCGACGCGCTCTTTTGATGCTTCTGGAGACTTCGGACGTCACGAAGATTGTGATTGCCCATGCTCCCATCATGGCCGCCGTATTCGCGCACCATGCACCTCTGGGTGACAAGCAAATGACACTCATCGAACAGTTCGCGAACAGTGGTCCGGCCAACTTCGGCAACCCGGAAGAACAAGAGGGGGAGTAATGCCTGCCGGTGGGTTCAACGTATTCCCGACACCACGCGTACGTTTTCCGCGCACCGAGGATGCGGAAAACGTGATGATGTCACGCCTGGTAACGGATGCTCCCCGCCGCCCGTGGGATTACTTCACTTCGAACATTCTCGACTGGCAGAACGGCGAACACTTTTCTCTGATCGGTCCCACCGGTCAGGGAAAAACAACCATGCTTCGCAATCTGCTTCCGTTCCACCGGTACAACGTGGTATTCGCGACCAAACCACGTGACGATTCAATGGACCGGATCATTCACTCGGGATACCACCCCATCAAGCAATGGCGCGCAATGGACCCGCGAGAGTACCCGAAGCGGGTTTTGTGGCCGGACGCGTCAGACCTTGACAAAATGGTGAAAGAGCAGCGGGAAGAATTTCACCGCGCGTTCGGAAAGATTTACAAAGAGGGTGGTTGGACCGTTGCGATTGACGAAGCGTGGTGGTTCACGAACATCCTCGGTCTGGGAGAGGACCTTAAGATATTCCTACTTCAAGGTAGGGCAATGGGGATATCTCTTCTGGCAGCTACGCAACGACCTTCAAAGATTCCGCTGGAATTCTACGATCAATCGACGCATCTCATGTTCTGGCGAGATAACGACGAAACGAATCTCCAGCGCATATCAGGAATTGGTTGGCGATCGGCCGGGCTCATCCGTGAAATAGTCGCCAATCTGGAGCCGTACCAAGTGCTTTACATCAATACCCGAACGGGTCAGATGGTCCGCACTAGGTCACCCATATAGGGACATGAAGGGAGGAACAATGGTAGTCCCTACCACGCTGAATGTCCTGATCGTGGGAGCGATGATGGTTATTTTCTCGTTCCTGTGGCGCATGGCGGCGGCAAAGCTCTCCGAAAAGGGTTCTCCCATCGGTGAGGCTATGGCCGTCGCACTGTAGTGGCGAAACGAACCAAGGCACGGTTCCGAATTCGTCTCGAAGACAGGAAGCACAAAATGCCTACTGCGGCAACCGTAGGAAACGGTGGAACGACTCAGAAGCGTTCCGCCGGTCGGCAGAGTGGCAGCGATGTCATGCCTGCCGTTCCGTTCATTCGCGCGTCCGCTGAGCACCGGGAACCGACCGGTATTGACGTTTCGCGTCAGCTCACCACTTCGTCTCAGGACCTGGGTGTATTCGACATTCCGGCTTACGGTTACGTCCGTTCGCTGTGGATTCTGGTAACCGTCTCCGGTGGTTCCGGTGGTTCGGGTACCTCCCCGGCGGAAGACGCTCCGTGGAACACTCTCACGAACCTCTTCCTGACAGAGCCGAACGGTGCGGTAATCGCGCAGTTCAACTCTGGCTATGACTGCTACCTGGCCAACAAGTACGGCGGATACCGTCACGTACTCGGCTCGGATTTCAAGCAGGCAAAGAGCTACGTTCAGGTTCCGGCGGCGGCAAACGCGTGGTCGTTCGCGCTCCGTATTCCGGTGGAACTGAACCTGCGTGATGGTCTGGGATCGCTCCCCAACCAGAATGCGGCCGCAACCTTCAAGCTCCGCATGACCCTCAATGGGTCCACGAACATTTTCAGTGGTGGTACCGCTCCGACCACCATGCCTACGGCGCGCATCCGCGTGTACCTGGAAGCGTGGGATCAGCCGGAGGTTTCTTCCGCCGGAGCAACGAACCAGATCACGCCCCCGGCAATGAACACCACTCAGTTCTGGAGTGTTCAGAACTACACCGTGAACGCTGGACTGAACACGATCCGGCTTACGCGTGTGGGTAACTACATCCGTAACCTGATTCTCGTTCAGCGACGGGCGGGAACCACGCGTTCAACGGGAGAAACGGACCTGGTGGCCGTTGACCCGCTGTACGTGTATCTCGACACGCGACCGCTGGACATTCTTCAGCCGGATCTGTTCATTCACCAGCAATTCGAACGGACCGGATACGGCGCGGCAGTAGGATCGGCAACAAACGCCAATGAATCGGCCGGTGGTCTCGACAACGGCGTACGAGCGTACGACTTCTGCCACGAATTCGACGGCACCATTGGCCACGAAAACCGTGACCTGTGGCTGCCTACTCTGGGTTCAACTCGCCTGGAACTTCAGGGCAACTTCGCGAACGCAGGTGTCCTTACCGTCCTCACGAACGACGTTGCCATTGCCGGTAGCGTGTTCATCTGAGAGGGGATGAATTCAGGTGCAGTCTTATCCTGATGACGGGATGAACCCCGTCAAGGCAAGCGGACTCACGACCGCGCACGCAAGCGCGATTGTGGTTCTCGGTTCACTTCTGTTCCTCGTTCTCATCAAGCGAGGGTTCCGGGGTGTCAGTCTCGGTGGCGTGTCCGTCGGTGTTCGGTAAGGGAGTCAAGTAATGCCTTTCGGTCTGGATCTCAAGTCTCTCGTGGTCGGAATGCTTCTGGCCTATCTCGTCATTCCTTGGGTGATGGGACTCATTCAGCGGCCGAAGAAGTCGGCGAACGCCTGAGAAATGAGCGGCAGAATGAAAACGAAGATTGCCGCTCTGGCAGCCGCTATCGGTGGCGTGGTAACAGCTCTCGTCGGCAGTGCAGCATTCGGTGAAAACCCCTGGGTGACCAACCTGGCAATCGGGGGTCTCGCCGTGACAATGCTTCTGAATGCGTTCACGACAGAAAACATTTCGCAGGATCTCAAGAACGGGACCTTCGAAAAACTGATTCGTGAATCAATCAGGCGCATTGCCGAGGACGAACGAACCAGCCTCGAAATTCGGCAGGAATCACGGGAGGAGGACAATCCCCATGGGTGACAAGATGTTCAACGTACTGGGGGCAATCGTGACAGTCGCGCTCGTGACCACGATCGTTTCCCGCCCGACTTCGGCAACGGTCATCAAGGCAATGGGTGACGCATTCGCGGGTAGTATCCGCGCGGCACTCGGGAAGTGAGTTGTCATGGCAGGAGGAGCGGCACCGAACCCGTACGGGGCCAACGTTCCGGATTACGCGGGACAGTATGGCAACACGGCGGATTCCGGCACGCCCAATTCTGCCTATGCCGCACCGGGTCTCAACACGGATGCGCCGTACAACGACGAATTCGGATGGGGACCGCAGCTCAAGATTGGGCAGCGGTCCACTCCCGACGCGCAACGCGAACAGCGTGCAAAGGGCGAATGGTTTTATCCTCGCGGTCATGAGGAGGAACCCGGCCCGTTCTACGAATCGCGTGACGCTGATGATGCCGCACGTCACCGAGTGGAAAACCAGGATGCGGACGGGTTCACAATTCAGAAGAATTGGAAGCCGGTCAACCGCAACAATCCTCGGGAAACTCCGCCCCCGGAAATGCGGCCCACGTCGAATATGTCGCCCCGTTCGTACACGTTCCTGCGTCCGTTTGACCAGTTCAACCGGAATTACGCGAACGTGAACATCGGATCGGCAAGGCAGCTCAATGGGCAACACCTTTCCATGGCGGATCACCGGCGGGAATACCCGATTCTCGGCATCAAGCCGAATCACAATCGGCGGAACACCTACCGGCTTGACCCGCCCCCGTGGGATGCCGACGTTGTCGACGTTCCGCCGGACGTAACACCTGATGTAACGTCCGCTCGAATTACGGCGGTAAACACGTCGTACCCGTCCCGTTCCTACAGGCTGTGATCACATGGCTATGGATCTGGGAAAGCAGGTCGGACCGCTTCCGCTCGGTGCGTGGATTGCCGTTGTCGGTGGTGGATTGGGACTGGCGTACTACACGTCAAAGACAAAGGTTGAGGAACCCGACGAACCTGTTGATGAATCAGGTGGAACGGGTGAGGGGCCGGGCGGAATGGTGTACGTCCCGGTGACACCGGGAAATACCGAAAACGAATCCGGCCCCGCAACCAATGAGGAATGGGCACGAATCGCGATTGATGGTCTGATCGGTCGTGGGTATCCGGCTGCACTTGTCAACAGTGCCATCACAAAGGCACTCATGGGCGGCACGGATTACGAGGGAAAGAAAATGAGCGTCCAAGAGTGGTCGATTTGGCAACTCGCGCTCATGTACTACGGCACGCCCCCACAACCGGTGAATGTTCCGCCTCCCACCGACGTTCCGGGGCCGGTAATCCCTCCCACAAACCCGCCCCCGAACGAGCCACCCCCGGTGAAGCCTCCCACGGGAACCCCGGCGCATTACACGTACACGGTCGTTCGTGGCGACACTCTTTCGGGTATCGCATCGAAGACGAACAAGAAATATGGTTTGTCGAATTCCTGGCAGACCATCTGGAACTTCAATCTCAAGTATCGCAGTCCGGCAACGATCGCCATTCTCAAGGCGCGTGGGCCGAACCGTATATTTGCGGGTTCGACGTTCTGGATTCCCAAGAAGTAACTAACGGAGAGAACCAAGGCAATGTCTCTGCTCAGAAGTGAAACGGTAACGGTTCCTCGAAAGGATCTGGAAAAGCTCGTCCAGGAAGTTCAGGAACTCAAGGAAATAGTGACTGGAATGGCGTCCGCTATGCAAGCTATGGCGGACGCGTCAGCCGCGCTCAGTGAGTCTCCCATGGGAAAGATGCTCGGGAACCTGTTTCCCGGCCAGTAACGGGCCCTAGGAGGAGTCGTGCCAGCATCCCCACCCAACAAGCTCAGTGACGGACAGATAGCGGCTCTAGCGGCTGCACAGGGTCTCTCCGGGCGTGCCCTGGTGGTCGCCGTTGCCGTTGCACTGGCGGAGTCAGATGGGGATGCAAGCATTAACGGACCCAACGTGACAACCAACTGGGGGAACGGTGCTTTCCGCACGCACGCCGTAGGACTCTGGCAAATCCTCTTGGGTCCCGGACGACCCAATGAGGTAGCGCTCAGGAATCCGACAACAAATGCGCAATGGATGAAGAAACTTTCGTCCGGCGGGAAGAATTGGCAGCCCTGGGAAGCGTACACGAACGGTCGGTATCTCCGTTACTGGACACGTGCGCAGAAAGCTGCGAACAACCCGTCAGCGGTTCCGCCGTCCGGCAGTGGTAACGCCGATCAGGCAATCAGTCTGAACCCCCTGGATTGGGCCGATGCCGCAAGCGACTTCTTTGAACTCATCACAGACCCTGTGACATGGCTACGCGTCGCAATGGTTCTCGGTGGGGGCATCATGTTTGCCGCCGGTCTTTACATGATGAGCGGGCAGGCAGAACGAGCCACACAAGCGGCAAAGATGGCTGTCAACATTCTTCCGCAGGGACGCGCTGTAAAGGCAGCGGCCGGAGCAAAGGCGGTAGCGAAGTGATAGACACAACAACTTCCGCCGTAGCGACCGGTGTTGTCGTCACGGCCGGACAGTGGGCAAAAGAGGGAAAGGGTCCCTCGATAAAGGTCATCGTGGGAATGCTCTTTCTCGCGTACATGCTCTCAATCATCAGTTCCGGAAACCAGAAACTAGGGTCACAGTTTGCCGCGCTCATTCTGGTTGGTGCTGTACTCGTGTACGCCGTACCCATTGCAAAGAAGCTGGGGTATTCCAAGTGAAAATCAATCTGGTATCACTCACCATGTTCTCGGGTGGCGCACTTTTGCTGTATTGCGGCATCAAGGGATATGACCCACGGGACGTAGTCCGGTGGGCAATGGGCGGAAAGAAGCCGGAGAAAATGAAGTCGGGTTCGTCCGGAAACTGGGAAGACCAGTTGGGACCGAACGAGGATAACCCCGACCCCGGTCAAAGGTATCCCGGAGACAAGGGGTTGCCGGACGAGAACGACGACGACGTACCCGCGTCTTATCCGGCATGAGGTGACCTGTAATGGCAGCATGGATTTGGCCGTCAGTGTGCAAGACAATTTCACAGCCGTACGGCCGGAGAAATGCCCGTTACGTCAAGGGGTATCACACCGGAATAGACATTGCGTGTCCGAACGGTTCACCCGTCCGGGCCGTTGCCGACGGAACCATAACGGCTGCCGGTTGGGCAGGTGCATACGGTAATCAGGTGAAACAGAAGATTGGTGGTGCCGAAGTCTGGTACAACCACTTTTCAAAGATTGTCGTCAGCAAGGGTCAAGGGGTTTCCCAGGGAACCATCATTGGTTATGAGGGAACTACCGGACAGTCAACCGGTCCGCATCTGCATTTCGAGGTACGGATAAATGGTAAGGACGTCGACCCAATGCCTTACCTGGGTGGTTCGAAAGTCGTACCCGCTGATTCCACGGATGCCGAACAAGTAATCAGCAACCCGTTCGAGGGAATCGGGCACCTGAAAGAATTCTTCGAACTGATCACGGACCCCGTAACGTGGCTGCGAGTAGCAATGGTAATGGGTGGTGGAGTACTGCTCATTATGGCGTTCGTGGGAGTTGCAAAGACGAAGGCACTCGGTGCCCTCGCAGGCGACAAGGTAAAGAAGGTGGTGAGCAATGCCAAACCCGGAAGCGCTGGGATCAGCAAGCCTGGCAGTGGGGCAAACGGTAGGTAGTTTCTCTGTCTTCCTGCCCCGATTCAGCGAGGTAAGGCAGGCTAGTCCTGGGGATGAAGGAACCCGTAAGGACGTGCGATTGGGACAGGTTGCAGCGTTCACGGTGTCCGTGGGAATCGGTCTGATTCTGTCTCAGATCAGCGGACAACCCGAACCGGCAATGGTTTCCCTGGTAATGGCACTCGTAATCGTGGCTCTGTACGAAAAGGCATTGAGGACGTGCTGACATGACTTACAAGCAACAAGGTGGAATGGCTTCGTCGTCCGTCCGGGAAGGCGCCGTTGCCCCCGTCCCGGAGCGTGCTGACGGGGTTGTGTTCCCTTACCGGGGAATTGAGAACCATGGTGTCAAGCCGGACACTCCGCCCCCGGCATACATTGACGATCAGTGGCCGGAAAGCGACGAAGAACCGCACTACGTACAGGGACCCACCGAGGACGAACCGCTTCCCGTACGAATCGTCAATAGTGGGTTCCGGTCGGAATTCCAGGATTTCCGTTCGTTCACCGCGTATGTACCTTCGGCGAACGCTCAGACGCAGAATTCTCCTGCAATCATTTGTGGTCGAATCGACCCTATGCAGTCGAACAAGCGGCTCGTTCACATTCAGAACCAGAGTTCCAGCAAGGCGATTTTCATCGGTTCGACGAACGATGTGTCACCGCAGAACGGGTACCGAATCGCAGCGAATTCGGAACTCCCGTACCCGCTCACGACCGAATCGGAAATCTACGGAGTATCCGAGGACGGCACCATTTGTCAAGTCGGTGTTCTCGTAGAATTCTCGATCGAGGTCTGACATGGAAGTTCCGGTAAATGAGCAGATACAGGCAACTGCCGTAGCGGACGGAAATGGAGTAGCGCGCGGCACTGCCAGTATCGGACCGTTCCGGTATGGGGATATCTGGAAAATCAGTCTCATGACATCACAGTCAACGTCGACAACCGACGTTGAACTGAGGGTATATCGGAACGTTGAATCTCCGGGTTCAATGATTGACTCCACCTATTCCGGTCGTTCGGCCACTTCACCGTGTGAAGTCTGGTTGAAATCAGGGGAAACGATCGTCGCAGTGTGGAGTAAGGGGGACATCGGGGCCGTTCATTCACTGCGACTAGAAGGCACGAATTACTCGCAAAGGGCAGGGTAGTGGCGCGGGATTACTGGTGGTATTGCACATGGTGCGGCAAGCGGAACGGGTGGTTGAGGCTCGTTTGCAAATGGTGCGGAGCTAGCAGGGATTAGGAGGTGAGTAACCGTGGCATTCAGTGATCCGATCGTTGGGACTGAGGTTCTGATACGCAATCAGATCCAGTCTGAGAACTTTTCCATTGACCCCGAGACTGGTGTCACGGGATGGCAGATCAAGCGGGACGGTACAGCCACGTTCAATCAGCTTGTCATCGGTGGACCGAATTTCATCATTGACGAGAACGGCGACGCCGTATTCCACTCCATAACGCTGACAGCGGAAGACGACGAAACGGCGATATTCATTCATGGTGAGGATATCGACCCACCGCTGTACAACCTGAAATCACGTGGCATTGTGGGCTGGGTTGATCTGGTCAACTCGTCTGCCAGCACATCGGTAACGTCGGATACGGTCATGGGTCGAATCATCCTGCCGGATTTCGACGTAACCCGGATCTACAATCTGTACGCACTCATGCACATAGACGTGCAAACAGCTCAGCCTACGTACGTCGGATTGCGTGTCAGGTACGCATGGGATACCGACCCCACCACTTCAAGTGCCATCCTGTTTGAACATCAGTGGGGCGGACGCTCGACTTCACAGACAGACCAGTTCGCGCACATTGAATTCCCGTTCGATGAATCGGACCTGGGAACTGTCGGAACCAATCTGCATTTGCTTGTGGCTACGTTCTCCAGTGTTTCGGGTATCCGGGTTGAAGCTGAAACCTGGAATCGGATAATCATTGAAGACGCTGGGGAGTTGGTAACGCGTGACTCGTACGACGTGAGCGGGGGTGGGGGTTCACCGCCTACGCAATATGTAAAGACTTACTCGGCGAACGGTTCGGCGTCTTACCAGGGAGACGACGATATCCGTTCTGGTATTGATGAGTGCTATCAAGGACAGTATTCGTCTACGAACGGGAATCAGTATTCAGTGATCCTGTTCCCGTATTCCACCATCGCAAGTGATCTGTCCGGGGCAACCATCAATAAGGTTGAGGTCTACCTGAACAATAACCACTGGTATAACAATTCCGGTGGTACGGCGGTAATCGGATACCACAACTCAGCGACTACACCTAGCTCGTTCACCTATCCTTCGTCGACCGACGACATTACGCAAGCGTCATTCACGTACGGACAGGCAAAATGGGTCACGGTGAACAACTCAATCGGAACCGCATTCAAGAACGGAACCGCAAAGGGAATCCTCTTGGGTAAGGGACCGTCGACCAGCAAAACCTATTACGGGTACTTCGCTGGAAATGGGCAATCGGGTGAACCGCAATTGCGGATCACGTACACGAAGTGAGGAACCATGGCAACCCCGATGTCACCCGCTCAGCTTGAAACACAGCTAAAGAAGTGGGGAATCCGGTACCTGACACCGTTCAGCAACTGGAAGACCCACAACCGCGATGCCGAAACCGGTAAGGCATTCGGCCCCGTTCATGGAATGCTGTGGCACCACACCGGAGCTGACAACACCACATCCAAGCTACTGCATGACGGCATAGCAGGACTGCCAGGGCCCCTGTGTCAGCTCTCAATCGACGCGCAGGGGAACGTGGTACTCATTGGATGGGGACGCGCGAACCATGCCGGTGGGGGCGATCCTGCGACCCTTCAGCACGTCATCAAGGAAGACTATTCCGGGGAACTCAAGCCCCGGTATGGCGAGGGTGATAGCGGGGCCGCTGACGGAAACGATTCGTTCTATGGTGTGGAGATTGTCTATTCCGGTAGCCATGGAATGACGGCAGCGCAGTATTCAACAGCGGTAAAGCTGAGTGCTGCAATTGCCGACTTCCATAAGTGGGGTGACCGGTCATTCATCGGTCACTTCGAGTGGAACAAGTACAAGTGGGACCCCGGTTATGCACCGGGAACCCACATGAATATGGCCGCTGTGCGATCCGATATCGCACGTGCGATCACGGCCGGGCCCGGAGGAATTGTGACTACTCCCGTTCCTGGTAAGGACGTAGAAGCGTCCAAGCCGACGGCGTATAAGCAGGTTGCGGAAACGGATTCATTCCCCGCGCCCCGTAACCACCCCGACTACGCCGAAAACAAGTTCTGGACACTGGAGAGCTACCTGCGATTCATCGCAGAAAAGCTCATCGATCAGGGTGGTGTGTGAAATGGCTGAACTCGAATTCGAGGAATACCGCAGCAAGCCGGTAACGGTTCGGGCAGCGGTCGCACCGGAGACTCAGACTGTCGTCACTATCCATGGGGTAAGGACGGTGGTTAAGGGTGATTACGTCGTTGAACTCACTGGCAAGAAGATTGTCACGAACGACGAAACCGGTGACCCGGAAGAGGTCGAATATTGCGTGGGTACCGACATTGTCGTTGCTGCCGATTTCGACCTGATTTACAAGCGGGCACCGAAGCGCGCACTTCCGGACCCGAAGGAATGAACGCAGCGGATGCGGCATTGTTGCCGACAATAACCACTGCATTGACCAATCTCAGGGCTCAGGGTTCACCGTTGAATATCGAGGTATTGAAGGTCGATATGACGGTGAATGGAAAGCCGGTGCAATACGCCTGGGATGTAGGTTCCGGTGAATGGCAGGTAGCTGCCCAATAGACTTCCCGAATGTTCTTCGTGCCTTGGTTCCATTCGGGAAATAGGAAAGGCCCGCATTCGTGCGGGCCTTTTCGCGTGCAAAGGCGTGGAATTGGAATTGGAATTGTATTTGCAATAGAAAATGGT
>JACCDR012635065.1_pt1 | contig 19613 bp, 28 predicted proteins | sample 7446431 | NCBI WGS metagenome assembly JACCDR01 (sample SAMN15323443, study PRJNA562643) | freshwater metagenome | isolation source: river surface water | place: USA:Blue River Watershed | collected 2017-08-17 | reverse complement strand
GGCAGGCCCTATTCCACGGACGCATCCTCACGGCTCAGGTGCGCGCCGCCGAGCGGGGCGAAGAGATCGTCTACACCGCCTTGGGTCTCAAGCACGAGCTCATGGTGGAGAAGATGTACGGCTGCTGGGCCAAGGACAGCCAGGACATGGCCTCCCACCTCACGGCCCTACCCCTCGTCTTCAACCCCGAGGGCAAGAAGAACAAGAACAAGAACGACCTCGCCGACACCCTCGGCGACGTTCGCATCTGCTTCACCCACGACTACGAGGAAGGGGACGCCGAACTCTGGACCGCGCACAACATGGTCCGGTACTGCGCCACGGCAGAGCGGAAGGCCTCGTTCGGGTCGGAGCCCCGGGTCTTCGAGGTCACGTCCCAGGTGGGGGGCGAACTCGCCAAGTTCAAGCCCTACGACGTCAACCTCGAGGGCGAGGACATCTGGTCGGGAATCGTCCGCATCGCAGCCCTGTGCTCCCACGGCGTCGTGTTCCGCTACGGTCCTACGCGGTCCGCGTCCAAGCTGCGATTCTTCACCCGCAAGCTCGACGAGGCCAAGAGCACCAAGCAGTTCGAGTTCCCCGCGGCGGGCGGGCCCCTCAGCGCCGCCATCACGGACCGGGGCCGTCTGCTCGACTCCATCGACTACCAGATGGACTGGGCTGGCATCGTCCGCTACGTCGATGCCGTCGCACCGCCCAAGGTCTACGAGTCCACCTTCACGCTCCAGCCCGGGTGGAAGCAGGTCGATGAGACGGCGGCCCTTGGCAGCGGGGACGCAGCCGCGCAGCTCTCCAACTTCCTGCGCGAGACCGACCCGGAGACGTCCTCCGACTGGCCGCGCTTCCGCAACGTGGGCCGCCGGTGGATCCTCAACGAGACCGGCCGCGACGACGTCCGCGACGGCTCCAACACTCCCTACGACTTCTCGGCCCTTTTCTCCTCCGCGCCCTACGCCGAGCGCTTCCGCCCCTTCCGCCGCGACCTTGCGACTAAGGACGACGCGGGCCAGCGCCTGCCGCCCAGGGTTAGCGTCACCTTCTCTGGCATGTCTGCCGACATCCAGCTTGGCGGCCTCGTCACCCTGCTCGAGGACCGCGCTGGGATCTATTTCTCCGCTCGCCCCATGATCGCTCCGGCGAGCTTCATCGAGACCGCTGACGCCGACGACCTCATTCCCGCCACCGTCACCATCACGGCCACGGTCGAGGGTGACCAGGGCGGGCCCTCAGACGTCCAAGGCATCGGCACCCCCGCCGAGTCGCCCCTGCCCTCCTTCGGCATCGTGCGTCTGGACGACGCCTTCCGCCAGGACAACATCAACTCGGACACGGCCGAGGCTGACGCCCAGGAAGTGGTAGACGCGGCTGCAGAGGAGATGCGCCCACGTCGCGAGGTGGGCACAGTCACGAGCCCGTTCATCACCAACCAGTTCTCCGTCGGCGACGTCATCGACCGGATCAACGGTCGCGACCTCGAGATGAAGGCCGTGATCGTCAAGGTGGCGTGGGACTTCGAGGCGCAGAGCACGGAGTTCGCACTCCAGGTGCCCGAGCTCGACACCGAGACCCACGGACGCAGCAAGTCGAGTCTCGAGGGTGCGGGTGTGGGGGCACGGAGCGACCGAGCCCTATCCGACCTGCGCTCGCTCCTGGGGCACAAGATGATGGGACACCCCGTCGATGGGATGCTGCGCGACGCCATGCGCGGTTACGACCCGTTCGGTGGCCAGCGAGTGGAAGGGAGCACGGACTTCGATGGGTAGTCTTCGACCCGAGGAACTGTCCCGCCGCGCGCTCGGAGCCGGCTTCGGCAACCAGGCAGACGCCCTCGTTCACGGCCAGCCCCAGGACGGCACCGAGGTTCTGTGCAAGGCCACTCAGGCGTTCGAGATGGGCGACTGGGTCGAGGTTGTGGGCCTCGCCGTGGGCTACCTCACGATCCAGACGCCGAGCCAGGACGGAACCAAGAAGTGGTGCGGGGTGGTGCAGCACAAGGTTGCATCCGGCGCCTTTTGCAAGGTCAAGACCTGCGGCGTGACGCTCGCAAAGGTGGATGGCAACTCGTCTGTGACCTCGGGTGACATCCTCTCGCTTCGCAGCGGGCAGACTAAGGCCTACGAGCAGGACGACACCGCGGGAGGCTCCAACTTCCCATGTGGCCGCTTCCTCAAGGCGTTGACCGGCGACGACGAGATGTCGTGGGTCCACATCGACGCCAGCGACGGCGCCATCACGATCCACCACCACACCGACGAGAGCAACACCGCGTGGGTGGACCATACCGACTCCACCCCCTACACCGGCCGATCCTGGCACCTTTTCAAGGTCAACCTCGACTCCCACACGGGCGGAGTCGATCGCCTCATGCTGGCGATCGGAGGAGGCTCGACACACGGTGAGTCGAGCAAGGAGGGGTACGGCTGGGGTGGAGTGATCGGGTCCAACAGCACTCTGGGCTTCGGCCAGATTGGCGGCAACGAGAGCGCGGGCAAGCAGGGTATCGTCGGTGCTGAGCGGCAGGTTTCCGACACCGTCTACCGGCTCAACATCCGCGGCTGGGCTGGCATCAACGTCAACGATCGCTACACGGGGCTCACCTACCCGCTCGGCGTCGGCCCGATCCGCTACACGCACCCGCTTCTGACGCCGACATTTCGCGCCGACAACAACTGCGACTCGGGCGGATGCACGGCTGGCCTGCTTTGGTGGGCGGGTGCCATGATGTGGGATGCTGGCCTGACCCCCACGAACAACACCGCCTGGGGGGGGCAGTTCGTGCCCGCGGTGCCGTTCGAGAGGAACTGCTGCGACATCCAGGGCTCATTCACGCCCGAGGATCACGACGGCTGCGACACCATCCTGAACCCATCGCAGTTCTCCGCGAACGCGAACGACCTGAGCGGCGCCTACGAGAACATCATTCCGTGGGGGTACACGCCGACTGCGGGACGATTGGAGGAACTCGCCGCGATCTGCTGCCTTGGACAACACGTCCGGGGCATCTGGGGCTTCCTCGACGCCTGGACGGCCGCGATCGAGAACGCACTAACCTGCATCGACGCGACCTTCGCTACCAAGGTGAACGGCGTGGGCGATGCTGGCGCCTGCTGCGCAGCGGCTGGATCTGTCTCCGTGCCGGTCATCGACTGTGGGCCGTCTGAGTCCACACCGTGCAGCTGATCCCGGTCAATGCTCCCATGCCCCTAGCCCTGCCGGACTCGACGGGGCGGGTCTGGCGCGTCTACGCCACCCCTGGTGTCTACTACCCCATCCCGGTCGAGGTCTACCGGCGCTGGCGGTGGCTTGGTGAACTGCAGCGACCCCTCGCGCGCGTTGAGGGGTTCGGTCGCACCTTCTTGCGCGACACGGCATGGGCCCGGCTGGCCGGCCTACCAAAACCGCGTGTGCGCGCCACCGGGACGAAGATGGGATGTGGGTGTCGGGGAAGGATGTAGAAAGGTGCCATGAACAAGACCGCCGCAGAGTGCGTTCGAGAGCGAGTCATGGGCTACGCAGGGATGCTGGTGCAGGGTGGGCGCCGACGGCTTACCGTGCGCTTCGAGGGGCCGGTGCCGCTCGACGTCCAGTCAGACCTGCTGCTCTCTGGCCACGTGCGGAAGGTGTGCGCGGACACCGAGCCGGTGGACCTGGCCGTCGTGGCCATCGAGGGCGCCATCCCCGACCTGCGCCCCGTCGCCTACCTCGCGCGCGCCGGGCTGGTCCTCTACGACCCCCAAGCACTGCCCCCCGTCGAGGTCAAGCGAGCCGTCGAGACCGCGTGGGTTGGCAGTGCGTCGTGGGTGCTGCCGCTCGAGGGGCCCGAGGCTCTCACCGGGGGCGTCGTGTTCGCCTCCGACGACCTCGACTCCGGCACACCGCGTTTCTCCGCCGCCATGCCGGTCAACATGGAGGAGAACGACGTCGAGCGTGTCCTGGCCTCGTTCCTGCCCGTGGCGGCCGAGTGGGTCGTGGGTGTGGACGTCAAGAGCACGGACGGGACCCTGGAGATTGTCAGCCGGTACGCGGATGTGGTGTTCCGCTTCGACATCCAGCCCTGGTCCTTCGCCGCGGCGCGCAACGAGACCCTGCGCCGGGCCTCTTGCCCGTGGATCTTCCAGACCGAGGGGCACGAGCACCTGGACCCGGAGAGCATCGGGGGGCTCCGACAAGTCGGAACCGTCAACCCGCCCCAGGGCGTGGTCATGGTCGAGAGGGACACCGGAGGCGGGAACCCCAACGGCGGCGAGTCGTTCTGGTTCCCCTGGATCTTCCGCAACCACCCACTGCTCCACTTCACCGACACCGGGGGCGTACACAACGCGCTCGAGATGGAGGCCTACGCCAAGGCGGAGGCGGCGGGGGAGGCGGTGGCGCTGCGCTTCAACCACACGCTGCGCACCATCCACAAGCCCCACCCCGTAAACCGTGCCCACCGCGACGCCCAGAGGCACGAGCTCAACCGTGGGGCCCTTGACGGGTACGTCGAGGCTGGCGGCGCCCGAACGCCTAGGGCCCTCTTCTACGCGGCCCAGGAGCACGCCAGCGCGGGGGACATCCGGTCCGCGGTCAGGCGGGCCATCGACTACTGCCGTACCAACGACGGATTCAACGAGCAGAGGTACGAGGGGCACCTGCGCCTGGGCGAGTACCTACTCCACCTCCAGAAGCCCCGCCTCGCCATCCCCATCCTCAAGCGCGCCCTGGCGATGGACACCAACCGAGTCGAGGCCCTGTGCGCCTTGGGTGACTGCTACACCCTCATCCGCGACCTCGAGGCGGCCCGACAGGTCTACGCCATGGCGGCCGGCGTCCCCATGCCCACCTACGCCAACCTGTTCCTGCGCAAGCCGTACTACCGGGCTCTTCCCTGGCGTGGCCTCGCCAGCGTGTGCCTGCAGCTGGGCCAGCACGACAAGGCCTACGACGCGGCTCGGTGCTGTCTCTCCCTGGACCCGTCCGACGAGGTTGCGAGCCGGATCGTGGAGGGTCTGGCGGGTAGGATGGGCGTGGGAGCCTAGCCCTAGCCGTGAGCGCCGATCCCCAGGTCATCCAGCACATCAAGGGGGCCCGCACGCCCTTCCGCGTGCGACTCCTTCTCGACGGGGCCAGCCTCAACCTGACCGGCTACACCGTCTTCGCGGGCTTGCAGAAGCAGGGCAGCACGGCGTCATCCTCGGCCGGCTTCAAGCGCTTCCCCGTGACCGTGCTCCAGGCGTCCACGGGAGTGCTCTCCGGCGCCATCCCTTCCACGGCCATCGCGTGGACCGGGGCAACTGAGATGCGCTTCTGGAACACTGGATCCCCCCGCACCCTCTTGGGCCCTCCGCTGCAGGTCCGTGTGCGCGCCCTGTCCTCGAACTGGGTTCCGTAGCCGCTCCTCTAGTCCTAGCCTCGACCCCCAGGGGTGGTAGGACTAAGGATGCAGCCCCACTAGGACTAGGGTTGCACCTAGGAGCGCCCATGCGAAATTTCGGATACCTGCTCATGCTCGCGTTCGTCGCGGGCTTCTTGCTCCTCCCCCTGATCGGTTGTGCCTCCTACGACCCTGACCGGGGCGTGAGCATCGGGCCTGCCGCCAGCGCTGTGCGCGTCGCGGACGTCGAGGAACTGGTCGCCGACGAGCAGAGCCAGCGCCAGGACGAGGACGCAGCCATCCGCCAGGACACGGCCGATGCGATGGATGCGCACCGCACGCAGCTCGACGAGGCCATCGCGGCGCTGCGTGGCGACACCAGCGCGGAGGCGGACAAGATCCGCGGCGAGCTCAAGTCCACCGCCGATGACCTGCGAGCCGGCCTGGACCCTACCGCGCGCCTCGCCGCACTGCGCGACGAGGCGATGCAGCGAGCGGCCGCGCTGGCTGCGCAAGCCGAGACCAACGCGCGCAAGGAGGCGGCGAGCCTCAGCGACGCGTCGCGGAGTGCCCTGGAGGCACTTGAGGTCCGTAACCGTGCGCAGGTCGCGCAACTAGAGAAGGCCGTCATCGAGTCCCGCGAGAGCGAGATCGACTGGCTCGAGGTCTTCGGCATCTCTGCGGGAGTGATGGGTGTTGGCGGCTACGGTCTCAACAGGCGCTTCAACACCAAGCGCAAGCAGGACGACGATGCGCCGTTCGTGGCCGACGACGGCACCACGGCCACGGAAAGCCAGCTCGTCACGGCCGCGCGCGCGCTGCTTTCGGCGCGGCCCACCACGCCGGCCTAGCCTCCCATGGGCGGCGTCACCGAAGCGGCGGTCAAGCGGTACTGGGTGGTGGGCGCCGTCGTGGCCGCTGCTGCGGTGTGGGCGACGAACATCAACGCCGACGTGGGCGCGCTCAAGCACGGCCTCGACGCGCTCAGGACGGAGCAGAAGGACACGGTGCTGGAGATCCGGCGCCTGCGCGAGGCCATGATCCGAGCAGGCACGGCGAAGGCCGACCCGAAGGAGGACTAGGTGGCCCGTGGGTAGCATCCTCTACCGCCCAACCCTGGTCAACGCGAGGACGTGCCCTAACGAGTCGGCGGCGTTCGCGCCTGACGACGTGAGCGGGCTGACGTTGTGGCTCGACGCCAACGTGATCGGCACGCTTTGGCAGGACTCGGCCCGTACCACGCAGGTTTCGGCGGACGGCGACCCGGTGGGGGCGCACGATGACTCCAGCGGCGTTGGCAACAACTTCTCGCAGTCCACGTCTGGCGCCAGGCCGACCTACCAGACGGCGGAACTCAACAGCCTCCCCGTCATCCGGTTCGACGGCGTGGACGACAGGCTAGCCAAAACCTCGGGCAACTCCAGCGCGATCATCACGAACTCGGCCCGCACCGTGTTCATCGTGTTCAAGGCGGCGTCGGGTGGGCCCAGTTCGGGCTACAACGACGACCTCCTTCTTGGAGATAACGGTGGCTGGTGGTGGATCTCGATCAGTGGCTCGGGTACGACCGTCAATGTCGGGCACCAGAACGGAACAGATGGTGTGAAGCAGGTGGCTCCGTCGATTTCGACGGGTACGTGGTACATCCTAGAATCTCGCCACGAAAGCGGGACGCTGTACGCCGCGCTGAACGGTGGGAGCGCGTCGTCTGTTGCGGTTGGCGTGGTCGGATCTTTGACGGACGGAGCCCCGAGGACGGGAGCGAACTACTCGGGGGCATATCTTGACGCCGACGTGGCTGAGATCCTTGTCTACAACGTAGCCGTCAGTTCCGGCGACCGCTCATCCATCCTCTCGTACCTCAACACGAAGTGGTCGGTCTACTAGATGGAAACGAAGCACATCCACCGCATTCTTGCCATCGTGCCCGTGGAGGCGCTTGAGAGCGCACGCCTTTATACGAAGGCTCTAGACGACGCTGGCGGCGAGGGCGAGTTCGTGGCGTGCCTGAGCGCGAGCGGCAAGGAGCCCGCAACGCACGCATGGCGCAGCGGCGTCCACACCGAGACGGAGCGGAAGTCGTACACGCTGCTCCTTGAGAGCGTGAAAGGTGCAAGGGTGTTCGACGGCCTCAAGGTTGCGCCAGACGACGCGCTTGCTGAGTGCGGTCTAGGCGTGGTCGTTCCCGAGCCGGGAGAAAAGTAGCCCATGATCCCGATGAACGCCTACCCGGCATCCTCGGTGGTGCCGATCTTCTTCTCCACCTACGGCAAGACCAACGGCGAGAGCATCACGCTCACCGGGCTGGCCGTCACGGACATCGAGATCTACAAGGGCACGTCCATGACGCAGCGCAACTCGGACACGGGTTACACGCTGCTGGACACGGACGGCATCGACGTGGACGGCATCACCGGCATCCACGGGTTCAGCATTGACCTGTCCAGCGATGCCGACGCTGGCTTCTACGCCGTGGGTTCCTTCTATACCGTCGTCGTCAGCGCCGTGACCGTGGACTCGCAGACGGTGAACTTCATCGCGGACCGCTTCCGCATCGTGCCCGCCGAGGGCATCACGGGCTACCCGAAGGTGGACGTACACGCCTTCGCGGGCACGGCGGCGACTTCCAGCGGTGGCCGCCCCGAGGTCAACACGACGCACCTGGCGGGCACGGCCTACGCCACCGCGGCCGCCGCGCTGGTTCAGGCCGTGTGGGACGCCGCAACCTCGGCCCTCACGACCGTGGGCAGCATCGGCAAGAAGTTGGCCGACTGGACGATCCACTCCGCCGCCGACGTTTGGGCCGCAGCCACGCGCACCCTCAGTTCCGCCGCGAACATCACCTCGACGGGTGGTACGACGGTGCCGCAGACCGGCGACTCCTACGCCCGCCTCGGGGCCCCGGCCGGTGCCAGTGTGAGCGCCGATGTCGCCGCGGTAAAGACCGACACGGGCAACCTCGTCACGCGCATCACCTCGACCCTGTTCTCCGGCATCACCAGCCTCGCCGAGTGGCTTGGCTTGATCGCCGGCAAGCAGACCGGCAACAGCACGGCGCGCACGGAGCTGCGGGCCACGGGCGCCGGAAGCGGCACCTACGACGAGACGACCGACAGCCAGGAGGCGGTGCGGGACAACCAGCAGGCCGCTGCCGCCGCCGCCCTCACTGCCTACGACCCGCCGACGAACGCCGAGATGGAGGCGCGCACGCTGCCCACTGCGTCCTACGCCACGGCGTCCGGGGTCAGCGCGGTCGAGACTGACACGCAGGACCTCCAGAGCCGCATCCCAGCCGCCCTCACCGGCGCCGGCAACATGAAGGCCGACGTCCTGGCGCTCAACGGCGTGACGGCTGCCGCCGCGCGCCTCGCGCTCTCTGCCGGCCGGATCGTCCCCGCCACCGTGGACAACACCGGCCACACGCCCACCACGACCGTCTTCGAGTGCGACGACATCACCGAGGCCACGGCCGATCACTACATCGGACGCGTGGTCCTGTTCACGACTGGGGCCCTCACGGACCAGGCCTCGACGATCACCGACTACGCCCTCGTCTCTGGCCGTGGCCGCTTCACCGTGGACGCGCTCACAGAGGCGCCTTCCAACGACGACACGCTGGTCATCATCTAGCCATGCTCACCACCACGCCCCGCACCCGCCTTGGTCCCTGGGGAGTCAGCCGATTCCCCGACGGGCCGTTCACGGGCAAGACGGAGTCGGTGGAGCTCATCTTCGACGGCGCGGATCTGCTCATCTTCGAGAGGCACGGCGAGCGCGCCGAGGTGCGGATTCCCACCGTCACCCTCTCGCTCTCAACGGTCAACCTGACCATCACCCTGCCGGAGCGAACGACATGAGCGAGTGCTGCCCGGGTTGCGCCGCGCTTGAGATGCGCCTTGCCGTCATCGAGGCGCGGCTTCGCGCGCTGGGGCAAGGGCTGGGCGGGGACGGACATGCCGCTCCCGCTACGACACCGCCCGCAGCCCCGGTGCCGCTCCAGGCGTTGCGCCCCAAGGCGTGGGCCGAGGGCCAGCGCGCAGCGCGCGAGGGCATCGCGGCCATGGCGTGCCCGTACAAGAGCACCCGCGGCGGCTTCCGCAACGCGTGGCTGGGTGGGCACGGCACGGTGACAGGAGTGGTTGCGGTGCCGGGCATCCGCCCCCGACCTGCCCCTGCCCTACTCAAGCCCAGGCGACCCGCCGATCCCCCGCGACTCTCGCCCGAACGGCGCCGCGGCATCGAGGCGGGCCAGGCTGGGGAGTCAATCACAGCTTGCCCCTTCGGCCTCAACGAGCAGCGCCAGCGTGACGAGTGGCAGGCGGGGTGGCGAATGGGCCGTGAAAAGCGGCAGACGGGGTGAACGTGATGGTGTGGCCAGACGACCTCCGCCCGCTGCCCCAACGGTCCCGCCTCGCATGGCTCCTGCTCGCGCTGCCGTTCATCCTCGCTGGCTGCTCCGCCCCCCGCCCCTCCGTGGCCTACGTGGACGCGTTCCAGCTGCCGTCGGGCCGCTGGCAGCCGTGGTGGCTCGAGCAGCCCGGGTCCGTGCACCGGATGGTCGGAACGCAGACCGAGACGCGCGATGAGGCGGTTGGTCTCGCGCGCAGGCTGGCGACCGACTACGTGCGGTGATGCACACGGAGGCGCGAACGGTGTCCGCACGCCTAAGCCCGACCGGCTGGAACGACCGTGACGCCATCGTGGCGAATCTCGAGGCGGCGGGCCTTGTCCGCACCGTCCTCTACTGCCCCGCGTGTGGCACGGCGCAGGGCGCGTGGCACGAGCCCGGGAAGGCGCCTGAGCGGGCCTGCCTGGGCTGCGACGGCCCGACGCGGCCGTGGGCGGGGGAGGTGGTCAAGCGTCAGGTGAGGGCGCCCAAGGTTCACCCGGAGCCGTTGTGAGCAAGTCACGGCGCCCGTACTTCCGCGCGCTACGGGCCGAACTCCTTGAGCTCGGCATCTGCCCCGTCTGCCGCAAGCGCCCCCGCGTCAAGACGAAGTGTGCAAAGTGTGCAGCCGAGCAGGTGCAGAAGATGCAACGACTGCGGAGGACGCGCGCCCCGGGCCAATGCGTCGTCTGCCGCCGTCAAGCCGTCCCGGGCATCGCGCATTGTCACGGGTGCCGCGAGGCCAGCCGGATCGTGGACGCGAGGATCTACCGGGAGCGCGTCGAGCGTGGCGACTGCGGCAACTGCGGTCGCCCGCTGCCTGACAGGACAACCAAGACGTGCGCCGTGTGCGTTGAGGGCAAGAGTGCGTCCAACATGATCCGGAGGGCGATGCGGTATGGCTAGGCTCATCGACATCCCCGAGATGCCCCCGGAGTACGAGATCGCCGCCACGGGCGATTGGCACGCGGGCGCAAAGGCGTTCCACGAATCCGCGCTCGACGGCCTGATCGAGTGGCTGCTTGAGGAGCCGCACCGCTACCTCGGATTCTCGGGCGACGCCATCGAGGGCAAGCGCATCGACTCGCCGCACTTCGACCCGACCACGCTACGCGAGGGGCAGTCCACGATCGAGGCGCAGCTCAGGTGGGTGGAGAAGAAGGTGCGGCCCATCAAGGACCGCATCCTCTGGTGGGGGCTGGGCAACCACGACATCTACGTCCACCCCAACTGTGACCCGGTGCTGAACTTCCTCGAGCGGCTAGGTATCCCGCACCGGATGGGTGGCTACCAGACCTGGGTGGACCTGGCAGGCCTGCGCGGGCACATCTACCACGGTCGCGCGTCGATGCCTCGGGGCGCGAAGGACCCGATCCAGCGCGAGGCGAACCAGAAGGCGTGGCTGGTGAACCGCCTCTCGCCTCTGGCCGGCGACTGCCACTTCCATCTCATGGGCCACGTCCACGCGCTGCTTGTCCAGCCGCCGCAGGAGGAGTACGCGCTCCTAACGGGCGCCGACGGCGTGCGCGCCCGCTACTTCCGCGCACCCGAGCAGGCCGTGACGACGCGCGACCACAAGGGCGCGACTGACACGCGCACCTTCATCCCGCCCTACTCGCGCTGGTACGGATGCACGGGCACGCTGCGTCGTAGCGGAGGATTCGACTACCTCGACTACAGCGAGATCGCTGGCTATCCCCCCGCGCCGATCGGTTGGCTCAAGATCCACGTCGGCGGCGCGCAAGTGCAGGCCATCGACAAGGTGGTAGTGTGAGACACTCACTTTTCGCGGGCCGTTCATCTAAGGAAGAACTCCCCAACGGGAGAATGCAGGTAGAGCCTGCACGGCCCGCACTATGAGTTGCGCCCCGTCACGCGCCGAAGCCGCGATGCTGCGCCGCGTGCTGGCTGGCGCTCGCAAGGCGGGCTTACGCGTCCCGCACGGCATCATCCTGCGCGTGGTGGACGACTTGCCGGGGAAGCACGGGTACGCCTACGGCACCGTCCTGACAGTCGAGCGCGACAGCCTCACGCCGGAACTGCTGTGCCACGAGGTCGCGCACGTGCTGACGGACCAGATCGTGGCGAGCCACAAGGCGGGCGACCACAACCGCTTCTGGGCGCTCGTCTACGGCATCCTCTACCAGCAGGTAGTGCAGGCGTAGGATCGAACTGTCAGCATCGGCGCGAAGGTGCCGACGTTTCGCTACACGCCCTCGGGCACGGGGATGGGGCGCCACTCCCACCCGTCGCCCGGCGTGACCCGCGTGATGCGCGGCAGGACGCCGCGAGGCGCGTGGTCGATTAAGTGCTGCACGAGCAGATCGCCGTCCACCACGGCCAGCACGCGCGCCAGCGGCCACACGATGCGAACGGTGCGCGGGTCGCCCCAAGTCTCGGTGTCCTCGTCGAACGACTGTTCCTGCTCGTCGTGCGCGAGGTCGCACACGCACGGCTCGCTCGGCAGGCCAGGGCGCCAAGAGGTCATGCCGTCACTTTAGCCGATCCTCCCCCTTCCTCGCCGCCTTCCTCAGCGCCTCCCAGTCCGGGTGGACGTACCTCAGTGTGACCGGCGACCCCGGGGCATGGCCGAGCAGCCGGCCTAGCGTCGGGATGTCCACTCCCTCCGCGTACAGCATGGTCGCGTAGGAATGCCGGAGCCGGTGCCAGCCGCACGGGGGCACGTCGGCGCGGCGGCAGAGCGTCCGCAGCGCCCGGTCCTCGTTCCCCGCGTGGGGCTCCAGCGCCACCGCAGGGCACACGCGGCCCTTCCGCACCTTCACCCGCTTCACCACCTCGAGTAAGCGGCCCTCCAGGGGGATCGGCAACGCCTCCCCGGTCTTGGCCCGGTCCCTGAGCACTCGGGCGCCCTTGAGGTCCACCTCCGACCACTCCAGCGTGCGCAGGTCACCCTTGCTCAGGCCGCGGCAGGCTAGGTGCACGGCCAGCTCCAGCGCGTGCCCCTCCGCCTTCTCGAGCAGCGCCCGCATCTGCTCCGGCGTCAGGACGTCGGGACGCTCCATGCGCACCCGCGGCGCCTTGACCCCGGCGGCGAAGTCTGGGCACGGGTACCCCTCCGCGCGCGCCCACCGGATGAAGCGCCGCGCCACCCCCACGTGCATGGCCACCGTCCGCGGCTTCCACGCCTGCGCCCCCAGCCATCGGCGGAAGCGGTCTACGGTCCAGGCTGGCCACGGCGTGCCCCCCATGCCTCCCTCTATGGCCTCCACCTTGGACCGCACGAAGGCCGTAGAGGCCGGGCTGGCCGCCCCCAGGGCGACCGTGGCCAGGAAGGCCTCCCGGGCTACGGCGAAGTCCCCTGGCGGCCCCGGCAGCCCCAGGCGGCTGGCCTGACCGTTCTCCCGGAGCCAGGCCCCGAACAGGCCCCGGGCCACGACGCGGTCGGTGGTCCCAAGGGCCTTCGCGTGCTGCTTCCTGGACCCGTCTTTCCAGATGACGGAAGCCCAGAGCCGCCCGTCCTTGCCTCGTCGCCACCGGATGGTCGCCATGCCGGGATCCTGCCAGATCCGCCCGCCACGACACCCACCTGGGTGTCACGGCGGTACGGACCGTCGTAAGTGGTAGCGGCGACTGGACTTGAACCAGTGACCTCAGGCTTATGAATCGGTGGCGTGCATACTCTGCATACCGTGCGTTACGCCCAACCAGCGCATGAATACGCGACTTTTGGCCTGCATAACCACCTCACGCCATCCTTGCGCAAAGTGCCGTTCTGCCACGTTCTGTAAGGTGCCGATTCCCTGGGTGGCGCCGTGGGTGGCACGGCGGAGGCTAGTCGTCCTGCCGCCAGAGGGTCCAGCCCTCCCGGCTCATGCGCTGGGGGGTGAAGAGCGCCATGGCCTCCTCCGGTGACAGGTTCTCCCACCGGATCCGGTCGAAGTCCTCCCGGCTGATCCGCGCGCGCAGGTACGGCTGCTGCTCGACCGCCCCGAACCTGTCGCGGTGACGCGCGCGCAGGGTCCAGGTGATAGAGCTCCAGGCCGCGGCCGGGTCCACCCAGATCGCCTTTCCCAGCCGCCGGAAGTCCTCGAGCGCCAGGCCGTCCAGCGCCACGCCGGCGCCGACGGGGCGAAGGTCTAGCGTGAGCAACAGCCCTGCCACTACCTTCCGCCCCTCGTACAGGTCGTGGTGGCGGGTCGCGATGCCCCCGATGGCCATGGAGAGGCGCCCCAGCTCGTCGGGTGCCAAGGGGTCTCCCGTGGGCTCCTCAACCGGAGGCGGCGCCGGCCACTCCCCATCGGTCTGCGCGTCCCACAACCACCACTTGCCCTCGACCTTCACCCACCGCACGACCTCCTCGAGCCGTCCGTCGAAGGTCAGGCGGGTCACGGCGTGGCTGGGATCGACCAGGGCGAGCGCGGCGATCTTGCTCGAGGCGTAGGTGGCGGGCGGCTCCGAGGCCTTGAGCGCCTTCCTGTAGGCATCCTCGGCCGCTTTCTGAGCCCCCTCCCACAGGCGGTATGCGGGGCTCTTCAGGTCGTAATAGACCGCCCGCCAGTCCTTCCGGTCGATCACCCAGCCCTTCCGGTCGCACACGGGGCAGTCCGCGATGCGCTGCCCCCCGCGGGTCCACTCCGCGTACCGCCCCTTCCCGCCGCACTTTCCGCACACCGCCCGGAGCGAGGCGCGCGCGTTGGCGTACCGCCGGGCCACCCCCTCCACCTCCTTGCGCAGGGTGGCCTCGGTGGGCGGATCGGCCCACGCGGGGGCAACCGCCAGGGTGACTAGCAGCAGGACGGCAGCGCGCATCATCTGGGCTTCTCCACAATCCCTTGGGCGTCTTCCTGGGGATGCCTACAACCTACGACTGTCCCCCCACCTGTGGCAGACTCCCCCTCCCCGGTCGGGCAGTCGCCCGGCCGCCCCGTAGGGACGGGGTAGGGGCCAGAATGGCAGGAGGCATGAGCGGCGGTCGAAAGCGGTTGGCGTTGTCGCGGCGCGAGTGGGCCGCGGTCATCTCGGCGTTGCGGTGGATGGTCGCCGAGAGGCTCACGGGAAGCGCGGCGGTGGCAGCCCCTGACGCGCGAACCAGGAAGCGATCCAAGCGCGCCTCTCGCTAGGGTCGCGCAAGACCTGCACGAGTGCGGCGCGCTCCGATTCTGGAATCAGCCGTAGAAGGCTCTCCAGAACGTCGTGGCGCGACTTCTGCGGAAGCGGCCTGCCGTCGTGGATCCAGTCCTCGAGCCGGTGCCCGCTCAACGCGGCCAGTTTCACCGCCACCGCCGTGCGCGGCTTGCTCCCGATCTGGATCCACTTGTTCACCGCCGTGTGGGTCACACCCAACATGCGCGAGAGAGCGGTCGGGTTGCTCGGGTCCACGCCCTCCGCGAGGTTCTCCGCGAGCCACCCAGCAAGCTTCCGCCCGAAGTCGTTCGGGGGTCTTGAGGCTCGGCGAGGTGCGGGGCGAGCAGGCGACACGCCCCCCTTTCACGCCGGGCCTAAGCGCAAGTCAAGCGGCTAAGCGGACTTATAGAAACCTTTGTTTCTTTCCGGGCTTTTTGTTGCAAGAGCCATGAAACTATGGTTTCATCTGCGGCATGGTCACAGGAACGAGCCAGGTCCGCGCGCGGCTGCTCACGACGGGTGAGGCCGCGGTCATCCTCGGGGTCACGAGCGAGACGATCCGCCGCTGGGTCGAGGCTGGCTCGATGCCGGCCCAGGCCTACGTGCGCATGCCATCCGGCCGCATCCGCTTCCCGCGCGAGGCCGTCGAGGCGATCCGCGCCGGCGCACTGAACGGAGAGCGGTCGTGAGCGCTGCCCTCAACATGGCCCAGGTCTGCGAGGCCCTCGGCTTCACGCGCCAGACCTTCTACGTGCAGGCCCGAGCGGGCAACCGGGCCGTCACCTACCTCCTGCGTCGCTGCATGCGCAACGGCACGGGTCGCGGCTTCCGTCGCCGCTGGCTCGCCGCCGATGTCGCGAAGGCGCAGAGCTTGATGATCGGCGGTGCGCGATGAACGAGCAGACGCGCGCCCTCCGCACCCGCCTCGCCTCCTCGGCGCCGCACTTTCCCATTGTCCCGGCCCCGCCTGCTGCGGCGCCTTCCTCCCTCCCTCGCTTCCCTTCTTCGGGCGCGCGCGGTGGGGCCGGGACTTCTCTTGGTCGGGCCGGCAACGGCGTGGCGAACCACGCTCTGGACAGAAACGCGACGGCGTCGCTGCACGACGCCGGACGCGGAGTACACGCGACAGAGTCCGCGCGCGGTGTAAGCGCGGCAGGCCGTCCCGACCGCTTCACGCACGCAAGCGTAGACCCGTACGGAGCGGGGCCTGACTGTAGATCAGGCGCCTCGGCCCAGCAGGCTCGGAACCTGCCGCTTGCGCCATCTCTTGAGGACGGCGGCGTCTGGGAACGCCCCGCCTGCGTGGCGCGCTACCTGCGCCGTCGCCTTCTGTGTCGCATCCTCGGCTGGGCCGTCACGTTGGCGGCCTGCGCGTGGGTGTGGTGGCAAGTGTTGACCTTGGGGAGGTAGGCGATGCACCACTGCACAGGCGTCGTTGAGTCGGTGACCGAGATGCGGAACGCCGCCAGCGGGTGGGCGTGGACGCACGTCGTCGTGGCTGACGCCGAGCGCCGCGAGTCGTGCAAGTGGGCTGGCGACAAGCCTCCCGTTGTGGGCCAGCGCGTGCGCGCCTACTACGCGGCGAACGAGTGGGGCTACCTCTGGTACGCCAACGTGACCGAGGACACCTGCCCCGACTGTGGCGTGAACGAGCAGGAGGAGTCGGGCCGCTGCGCGTCGTGCGCGATGGCGACGGTCGAAGGGGGTGCGTGATGGCAAGCGAGAGCGCGGTCGGATCGTGGCGCCTCTCGACGGGCGGGCAGTCCGTCAACGTCGAAGCGTCGTCCGTGGATGAGGCCGAGCGCATCGGCTTCCCGTTGCTGGCGGAGAAGTGCCGCGAGGGCGGGTTCGGCTTGTTCTTGTCGCTCAAGCCGCCCGACGCCGAGAGCGAGGACGACGACTTCATCTGCGTCACGGAGGTCGTGGCTGCGAAGTTCGGGATCGCGCTCGCGGCGCGCAAGGGCGGTGGGGAGTGAGCCGCTTCAAGCGAGAAGCGGCCACACTCGCGGCAGCCGTGCTGCTTTCGGCCAATGACTGTGCATGGCCCGAGCCTGCCCCGCGCAGCCCGTACCAGCGAAGCAAGGGCAAGTACCGCAACCGCAAAGGCGAGACGCGCCGACGCGATCCGCGCCCGTGGTTCGGGAAGGGGCCCGCATGACCCTCGCCCTCGTCTACGCCTCCGGCTGCGCTCTCACCACCCTCGCCGTGCTGGCCTCGCTCGCGCTGGACGGCCCCGCGCCGCTGCGCCGTTGCGTGGTCGCTGTCGTGGCGTGGCCAGTCGTGTGGACGATGGGGCTCATGCTCCTGCTTAGCGAAGGGAGCGAGTGATGATGTCCCCCGCCTACTACGAGCGCACGCTTGAGGAGGATGCCCGCTTCGCCGCCGAGGACTTGGGCGACCTGCGCCGCGACCTCGTGGCCGCACGCGCCGAACTCGACGCGATCCAGGCCAAGTTGGACCGCGCCATCGTGCGCGAGATCCAGGCACGCGAGGCGTGGGAGGCGTACCAGCGCGACCCCGCTGCGTTCATCCAGGCACGCAAGGTCGCCGCGTGGCGGCAGGTCGTGGAAGCAACCCCGTAGTCGCTGCCCGCGCTGGCCCTTGGTTGGGCCTCGACGCGCGCAGCTCTTTGGAGGATCGTTCACATGGCACTCAAGAAGGCAGCCCCGCAACAGGCGAGGCTCAAGGTGGGCATCTACGGCCCGCCTGGTTCCGGCAAGACGTTCACCGCCCTGCTCTTGGCCGAAGGGCTCGCGTCCCGTGAGGGGAAGCGCGTGGCCTACTTCGACACGGAGCGCGGCACCGACTTCTACGCGATGGCCGTCAAGGAGCGCGCCGTCCACCCCGAGGCGTTCGACTTCGACGCGGCCTACACCGCCTCGCTGGCCGACATCACCGAGGAGATGCACGCGCTCGACCCCGCCGACTACGGCGTGATCGTCGTGGACTCCATCTCCCACGTCTGGGATGCGGCGATCAACGCCTACACGGGCAAGCGCACCAGCAAGGACACCATCCCCTTCAACGCATGGGGCACGATCAAGAAGCCGTACAAGGCCCTGCTGCGCTTCCTGCTCGACTCCCCCTTCCACGTCCTGATCCTAGGTCGCCAGAAGAACATCTTCGAGAGCGACGGGGACGAGACCAAGAAGGTCGGCGTCGGGATGCGCGCCGAGGGTGAGACCGAGTACGAGCCCCACCTGTGCTTCCGCATGGAGTCGCGCAAGGGCGCGGCGGGGCAGCGTGCCGAGGTCTACGCCATCGTGGAGAAGGACCGCACGGGCGTCCTGGCTGGCAAGGTGCTGCCCAACCCGTCGTTCTCGACCTTCGCTCCCCTGCTCCCGCTGCTCGGCACCGAGCAGGCCAAGGGCGAGGACCCCGACGAGGTCGCGGCGAAGGACGGCGAGCTGCTCCGGCAGGAGGACGACAAGGTCGCTGGCAAGCTCGCCAAGTCGGCGGCGCTGCTGGCCGACTTCCGGGGTGCGCTGCTTGGCGCTCCCGCGCTGGAGACCCTCGCCACGGTGGCGAAGGACATCAAGAAGCAGAGCAAGTACCTGACCGACGACCACCGTGGCGCGCTGCTGGCGATCTACGAGGAGCGGCGCAAGGTGCTGGTCGAGCGGCTCGCGCCGCAGGAGGTCTAGTCATGGGCTTCGGATGGAACAAGGCGAGCGAGCAGTCCGGTGCCGCCAAGATGGGGCCGGGCGTTCACTCGGTGAAGGTCGGCAAGATCGTCACGGGCAGCAAGGGCGGCCCGTTCAAGAGCAAGAGCGGCGACCCGCAGATCATGGTGGTCTACGAGTCCCTGGACAACGCTGAGGCGAGCGAGATGCTCACCCTGAGCGAGAAGGCGGGCTGGACCCTGGCCCGCCTCCTGTCCCGCGTCGGCGTGGACCTGAACGCGATGGAGCGCGACGGCGTCGAGCCCCGGCACTTCGCACAGAAGGAGATGGCCGAGTCGTACTTGCTCGGCAAGTCGCTCTGGATCCGCGTCGAGCATGAGGTGGACGAGGGCGGCAAGCTCCGCGTCCGCGCGACCCCGCTGCACGAGAGCGAGGCCAAGCCTACCGGCGCGTTGCCGGTCCCGGCTGACGACGACTCGATCCCGTTCTAGTCAACCGTGCGCGGCGGGCTGCTTCGGTGGCCCGCCGCGCTTCGATGGCGCGTGAGCCCGAGGGCGGTGGAGGGCAGTTCGATGCGTACCGAGATCGTCCACGAAGTCTACGACCTGTTCGCATGGGCGAAGGCCGAGGCAGCGCGCATCGCAGAGGCGAAGGCGTTGCAGGCCGAGCGCGTGAAGCGTGAGCGCGAGGCGGCGCTGGCGTTGGAGATGGAGCCGACCTGGGCGGCGCTCGAGATGGCCAAGCTCGACCTGAAGAACGCGAAGAAGGCGCTCCTCGAGGAAGACCCCGCCGTGCTGGACGCGAAGGAAGCGGTCAAGGCGGCGAGGAAGCGCACGAAGGGCCTGCCCACGCTGGCGGCGCACAAGGAGGCCAAGGCAGCGGCGAAGGTGGGCGAGGCTGGCATCCGCCAGGCCGAGGCGGACCTCGCGCAGCGGTTGGCGGGGGGTGCATGATCCCCCCCCCTCCCTCCTTCGCGTTCACGGACCCCGACGCTTGCCCGATTGGGGGGCGGAGGGGTGTGAGGGTGGATGTCGCCAAGATGGCTCCTGCGGCCCCCGATGGCGAGGCGTGGTGGGCAGCCATCGTGCCCCTCGCGGCCCGCGTGGCGGCAGCCCGTGGCGGCTGGGCCTACGTCAGCGACATCCGCGCCAAGGCCGAGCTGGAT
>JACCDR012610711.1_pt1 | contig 19615 bp, 25 predicted proteins | sample 7446431 | NCBI WGS metagenome assembly JACCDR01 (sample SAMN15323443, study PRJNA562643) | freshwater metagenome | isolation source: river surface water | place: USA:Blue River Watershed | collected 2017-08-17 | reverse complement strand
CTATATTTTTCAATACCACTAATTCTAGATCTGTTTAGTGTTTGTGGTCTGGAATGAGTCTTTTCCATACAAGTCATCTAATATTAGTTTCACAGATCCCTTTGATCTCCACCAATAAAAATTATGCTTGCTTTAGGAATTTGCCTTACATTCTCTACACCTTCTTAACAACATGAGGTTAAATCTCATACAGCTTATTATGTCTGCTATATGTTAAGCTTGGCTCGGCGTTGACATTCACTACACTTTTTCCTTAAAAGGTTTTTAGGTACACTCTACAGTGTTTTGAAGTACCTCAAAGTGCCAGAAACGTTATTACTGTTTGTGAACCAGTGTTCGCCGACTTTGACAAATTACAATCAACGACTTTCGCTTATATCGTTACGCCAGGGTATTGGATTTTCACCAAATAGGCTCAGAGTCTGACCTCAGTCCTTTCCCAACTACCAATATATTTTTCGAAGAAGGGCAGTACTCTGTTACCAGAGCTTTACCAATTTCATCACTTTTTTAATCATGCTATAATTAACTTCGTTCCTTTTGGAAAATAAATACTTTTAACTGTATTTTTGAACTCAGGAAGAACGTATTTTACTTCAACTATTTCTTCTTGAGAGATTAATTCTTCTAAAGCTTTGAAAAATATATCTTGTGTGAATTCGTTTAATTCTATATTAAGATAAGTAAAAGTAAATAGACCCAATTCATCAAAACTGATACCTAAGTTTTCATTTATTTTTTCCTTAATTATTTCTTTCATGATTTATTGAAGTTAGTAGATCATTATAGTAATGTAGGATTGAAAATATTTGGAATCTAATTTTATTCTTATATTACTACATGTGATTATTACTGTAAATTATTTATTACGATAATCTACAGTAATTTTTCGATATTAGTAAAAAGTATCCATAGTACCTTTAACTCATTATCATATATGTTTTAGCAGCTTCTAGATGTTTTTCAGCAATATCGATATGTCTATCCATTGTTGCCATTTCATCAGATAACAGCTCTTGATCTGTTAGTGGTCTTGAATTACCATAAGTTGTTGTTCCTTGTCTTTGTTTATAAATACCAGTTTCAATTCGTTTAGCGTAATATTCTGCACGTAACTGAGATTGTTTAACTTCTGCTAAAGCTAAATTAAATTGCATTTCTGTTTTAGTCATAATTCCATTCCTTTTATTCATTAGAAATATTAGTTTCGATTGCTGGCATCCAAGAAATATCTATCCATCTTGGATCACCAAATCCTGGAAAAGTTAAAGTCTGAGCTTTTCTTCCATGTGGTTTATTACTAGGTTCTCCTTGTATTTTTAAATTTTCATTTTCTGCTAACACCCGAATAATTTGTTCAGCGTTTTTATTTTCTGCTTTAATATCCCATGGTACTAAAAGAATATCTAAGTCACGAGTTAATGAACCATGAACAATTGCGGACCATCCATACTGCCAAGCATATATTCTAATTTTTGTAAAAATTCTAGCATAATCAGGATCAATCATTATTTCACCTTTAATTATTTTTTAGATTTTAAACTATTGATTAGATCTTCTGGTATTTCTATATCTAACATAGTACAATTACTTTGACCATGAATATTGCAGAAAGAAACAGCTAAATCAGAACGTATACCGTTTTTATCATAGCAATTTGAACTTGCTGATTTTCTTGCTTCATATGCTACACCTTCATCGGTAGTAAAGAAACCTTCAGTATGTTCTTCATTAAATACTAAAAAGATTTTCATTTATATTCCTAGATTATTATGTAAATGTAGTACGATATATTTCACTATCGTCTTTATGACTTTCTATATCCAATGATTCACTTCTACCAAAACAATTCCCATTATTCACAAAACCTGCACTGAATAAAGAATCATAGAGTAAATCGTTTTCATATATAGCATCTGATAATCTTTCCCACATGTCGTCATGATTGATTTTTTTAGAAAACACTAACATACATTTAATGTTAGTAGGTTCGTCTTTAATATAACTAGCAATATATTTAAACTCCCCAATCAGAACATGTTTAAATTGTTCAAGAGAACCTTCTTTAACAGATATTTCTTGTTCTAAAAGTTTTCTTTCCCAACGAGGACCTGAATGAAATTTTATATACTTCACTGCATCTATAATTGAAGTATCTGAAAAAATAGATGGAAAAAAGAAACTAAGAGTTTCTCCTTCATACACTACTTGTGCTGCTTTCATATTTTTAATTCCTAATTTTAATACTATAATGAAATATTACAAATATTGTTTAAAGTAAGAAATATCCTCTTTTAACAATATGTTATTAACTATGTGATCACTGGCTTTAATTAAACCATAGTGATCTGTAAAAGAAGTTTTTTCAATAAAATAATTATCAAATACAAATTTTAATTTATGGTTAGAATCGTAATGAAAAATACCTAATACTACTGAATTGTTAAGAGGAATATTTATAATAAGTTTGAATTTTTTATCAACAATAAATAATACTCTTTCTTCATTTTCTTTTTTATTCTTATAATAAGTGAATACTATCGAATCATCATTTAGATTAAAGTATTGTCTTAAAACTATATTTTGTTCACTTACTGTTAAAAAATTAGATTTAAGCATAACCCAATTATTTTTGTTTATTGGTTTTGACATTTTTTATTCATTTTTTATTAAAACTAATTAAATAGAAGGATACCATTGATAATGATATTCACGTTTATATTCTGTTGATAAATTACTCTCTACTTTAAATAATTCATTAAATCTTTTATTTCTTTTTAAATCACATTCTGTTTTTATTTTATCTACAAATAGTCTATCTTCCAATTTAGACTTTATTAAATCAATATCTTTATCAGTATATAAAGTATTGTTTGAATGCAATATCAAAAACAATTTAAAGGCTTCTGATAAACTATATCCATGAATTATTTCAAATTTTTCTTGACTTATTTTAAATGTATCTTGAATTATTTGTGATTTATAATCATCCGACATCCAAGCCATTTCTTTTGTAATTTTTGTATTTTTGATTAATTCATTAATAGAATATTTTATTTCATTAAATAAATCTGTATTTTTAAAGTCAAAGATTAATTCTATTATTTTTAATTCATTTTTATTAAAATATTCAACATCTTTTAATTTTAAATAATCTTTTATAAAATCGATATTTATATTAAATATGATATCGTTTGTAGTAATAAGGTTTTCATAAAAAGAAATATCTAATGTTAAATAATTTGGAAAATCAATAACTTTGTATTTATCATCTAACTTATAAATACATTGTTTCATGAACTCTGCTTGATAATCTGTTCTTAGATGTGATAGGTATTTATTAATCACATCTTTATACTTATGTGTTTTATTCATTTTTTATTAATAAAATAATTAGATTAGTAAATACGATTAGAAGTAATATTCTAATCGTATTTACTATGACATTGTTTAATACCAAGTAAAAGTAGTTGTACTCTCTTTAAATTTATTTAGGTATTTTCTTAATCTTAGTAACTGAACTGCTTTATAGAAAGAAACAAACATGTTACTTTCTTTTTGAAAATACATTATTTGTTTAGGTATGCCTATTTCTTTAATTAAAAGTAGAGCTTCTTTAATACTAGATACAATTAAAGTATTTATTTGGCCATCTTCTAAATCAAAATTTTCTTCAATGATTAATGTCCAATCTCTGATGTGAGAATATGAATTTGTAGGATCATGTATAATAATTTCATTATTTTTATTATACCCTACAAACCTACTTACTGGTGTTCTTTTTATTTCCACTACATACTGACCAGTATTTTTATTAAAAGTAATGGTTTCGATTTTACCTTTACCAGCAGCAGACATTAGAATTTTATCACCTACTTGAAAGTTTTTGTTTAACATTTGTTTTTCCTTTAAGAAATGTTAATGAATTAATTTATAGAGATTTAAATAAACGGATAATAGAAATTTCTAAAAACCAATAAATAACAATAATCAAATATTGAAAAAGAAAAGAAGGTATTATTATAAATAATGTAAATGTGAAAAATATTATAATTCTTAATAATTTGTTATTTATTTTATTTTTAATTATATTGTTTATGTATTTAGGATTTAAGGTAAAAAGATCGACTTTATAATAGATAGATTCTGAATCAATTCTATATTGAAAGAATATAATATCTAATATTCTACCAACAGTTAAATCCTTTCTCTTATGTTTTATTTTTTGCTGTACTACAACAAAAACAGTTGATAGTAGTGCTATAGTGAACCACATAGCTAATATTGTTAAAATAGTCATGGAAGATATAATCATATTTTTCTTTCAGTTTTTTCATCAGTTATAATAAATTTAATAAAACGCACTATAGTGTTTATAATAACGACTAAAACAGCTAATAGTAAAATTTGAACTATATAAGCAGGTAAACCTATTGGTAATATAAAAAAGATTGTAATTAATAATCTAATTGTTTTACTTTTTATAATTTGTTTAATTTTTTGTATACTGTGATATGGCCTTAAAATACATATATCTGTATTAGTCCCATAGTACACATTTTCAATAGAATCAAAATAATCATTTTTTCCAAAACCATTTTCAGTAATGTCTTTTTGATTGTTTATTACATCGTAAATAGTAGCTACAATTGCTAAAATAAACAATATTGATAATATAATCCATAATGTTTGTGTTGTGAATGATAACATAATTAATTCCTTTTTAATATTAGTAAAGTAATTAAAATAATTTTTTAATTACTCTTATATTTATTACTATATGGCTTATAACAAACCTAGATATTGTAATTAAAATTAATTCAAATATAAAACTAGGTAGTATGATAAAAATCATTTTTATCGAAATATAAAATAAATCTATTATCTTATATTCATTATTTTCTTTATATTCTTTAAGAAATAGAAATGGATTCAAAGAACAATTATTACTTATGTTCCAATAATCAAAGAAACCATATAAACAATCACTAATGTTTAATTTAATACCCTGTTGTAGTTTATTTCTTTTGAAATTGTTTATATCACTAATAAAATAACTTATAGCTAAACCACACCACAACAATAAGAAATACATTAAAACATATTTCAATAGTATTTGTACACCCATCTCTATTCCTTTTATCGTTAAGCTAAATTTAAAATTTGTTTAATCTCTTTAGCTTCTTTTTTGCTTTGAGTGACTAAAATTTCTGTTTGGATATTATAATGAGTTTTATGTCGGATAATACAATAAATATAATCTCCATCTCTTTTAAATTCATAATCTGGATTAATGAAATTGTTAGAGATATAACATAATTGATCACTGAGTTTTTTATCACTAAAAAGAAAATTATTTCTTCTTAATTCATTTTCTAATGATAAGGAATTAGTAATTTCACTATCTTTATTTCTTATCCATTTATAATGATTAATACTTAATCTACCTATAGCTAAATTCCATCTTTCGAATGGATTAAGTTTCAATATAGATAAAGTTAATAATTCATTAGTATAGAAAAAACTACCTAATGTAATTATTGATTTTTCATCTGTCAGTACGTTTCTTATTAAGAAATATACTTGATCATTAACATTATTTACTGTTAATATTACAGCAAAAATAGGATCTTGCCAAGTGTTGGGGCAATAGATAATTTTCTCACCTATTGATTTATTCAATGATGTTTTTTCACTGTCTCTATATATAAAAACATCATCTAAAGAATCTATATATTTTCTATTCCTAAGTTTATTTATTAAATTTGATACATATTTAAACATTAAAATTTCATTCCTAATTTTAATTATTATAAGGGTGGTCTGTTTAATAATATATAACTGAAATATTTTGGAATAAAAAAATAGATCATAATAGAGTGCTGTTTAACAGCACTCTATTATGAATCAAATTAAGAACTATAATTCGTTAGTTCTATTAATAAGTCTTTTTCGTTTCCTTTTAAAGAGATAGTCTGTTTCGAAAGATCGTTCGTGTTTGCCTCCCCCAAAAAATGCATAGCGCACATAAACACATCTCGTGGTGTAGGAAAGCTATCTGGTGTATTAAATAGAAGCTCACCAGTAATACCACAACGAATAACCAAATCCCATTGTTTATTAATGTTTTTTATTGCTCTGATTTTATACAAAGCGCCAATGTTTGAATCTGATACATTTTCAATATTATCTTTTTTCAAGAGATTTTTGAATTTTACATCAAATTCATCTTTTAGTGTTTGAGATGGAAACACTAAAATTTGTTTCACTGCGTCACTACCTTGCCAATTATGTGGTTTCGAAAAAATCAACATATTTTTTGCTTTCATTAAATAAATTCAATAAGACCAAGATCTTGTTTCAACATCAAAAACAAATGTTCTTGGATTTTTAACACCGTTAAATCCATAATCTATAATTAACATACCGTGTTTTTTAACAACATTATTTATATATTCAATTGAATGAATATCAGTATGATAAATAAACAAATCATCATAAAACGGATCTTTTTTAGTAATGGATTTAAGTTTTTCATTTAGTTCTTTATAGGAACATGTTTCACTTAAACTAAATCCATTACTGAGCAGAACTGTAAAGTTTTTAACTACTTCGTCCTCAAAAACAATACATTTATTTGCTGGATAAATAAAAACTTCATCTTCTTCTGGATCTAAATTACCAATAGTCAAATAAGTAAGATTATTGGTACATTTAAAATTCAGAGTTTGTTTATCTCTTATTGAAACAAAAGGACAAAGATGTTTAGTTTCTCCAGACGTTACACAAACCACACCACATACCGGCACGGGTGAATCTACTACTTGAATTTCAATTGTTCGATTGATTAGGGCTACATCACTCATTTTCGTTTCCTTTAGAGAGTTAATAAATTGATCTAGTGTTAGTAGATCAATTATAGTATATGTGATTGAAATAATTTGGATTGAGAAATTACGTCATATTAAACAAATAGGATTATTTCCTATTTGTTTAATATGATAGTTTAATTAATTATTTTACTTATCAGTAAAACCCACATATTGTTTTTGTGATTTATTTAATTTGTTGATTATCTCTAATAATACCAACTTATGTTCATTACAATATTTATAATCTTCTATACACACATATCTATCTACAGAAGATAGTTTACAATAAAAATCAAAGTCTTCAGATACAATCATATTAATAGGATCAGGATATACTGAATAATATCTAATCATCCAATAAGATCTAGCTACGCTAATTGCAAAATCAGTGTTTAATATAATTTGTTCATTTACACTATAAATATAGTCTTTTATAGCACGTTCTTTATCTGATCTATAATATTCATTAGGAATAGGTACACTCTTTTCTGGTAATTCTACACTTCTACCAGCAGTAATACCTACAGCTATAGATAATATCTTTTTTCTATCATCTGTGTTTTCTGTATATTTATTTAATATTTCTTTAATATTAAGTACATCTTGATCTAACATTTTATTCCTTTTCATTTTGGTATAGTAATAGTGGATAGTTTAGCTGCTTTATCAAATAAAACATTTGATGCTAATCTTTCTAGAGATTTTTGTAAATCTTCATAATCTTTAGCTGTTCTATATTTAGGTTTTAAATAATAAGCTAAATATTGAATTAAAGATTTATTATCTTTATATTCTTTTAGTATAATATTAATCGATTCATTTTGCTCTATATACAAATTCTTTTCTTCTACAGATAGTTTATTAGATTTTAATCTTTCTGTATTTTGATGTTTAATTCTTTCAAATCTAGAAACATCATTATCGTAAATATTCTTACCATCTTCATTTATTACATTACTAATTACTATTGTTAAAATAATAATTAGTGGGGTATATAGTGGTGTTGATATAAACCAAGGTGTTATTGTAAGTATATAAAATCCTACAGATAACCAATAACCATCATTAATTATTTTTTCTAAAGCAGTTACTAAGTCTTTACCAGCACCATGCCTGGTACAAAAATTATCAGCTAGTTGTTCACATGAAGTATAATCATATAAACTAAATCCTAATTCTGAGATGTTTTTCTGTATAGATTTATTTAATACAATTACATTAGCTTCTTCTTTACTATTAGTTTTCTTTAAAGCATCTATTGATTCTTTATCTAAACCTATAGAATCTCTAATATCTAAAAACACTATTTCTTTAGTATCTAAAGACATTCTGTTATCGATAGTTTTATTGATTAAAGTTAAAGCTTGATTAGTACTTAACATTCTAGTAGAGTATTCAAAGAATGTAAATACATGACCTATTTCATGTAATAAAATAGCAGCTACCTCTGATGGTAAATATTTATCTTTTAATAAAATATTTTTATTAATAAACATTTCATTTACATGACTAGCAAATATACCATCTATTTTAGATCTCTTTATATCTACACTACCTTTTATTTTTTTGTTCTTTAATGATTTAGATAATTTCTTAATATCTTCTTCTGAATCTATATTAAGATTATCAAATAAATCTTTTAATTCATCAGATAATAAAATATGATTATTTTTAAATTTTGGTATCATTACAGCAGCACCAAAACCACTTAAATTCATTTTAATACTAATGTTAGTATACTTCTTAATACATTCCTCTAAAGATTGCATTTCTTTAGAATTAATTATACTTTTATCAGATAGACTATTATTAATGTTTTTTCTAATTTGCACTATACATTCTGTTAATGCTTTAAAGAAACTACCATCTTGAAAATCAATACTTTCAAGAGCCATAATTCCAAAACCCATGATTTTTCCTTTTATATTTTCTATCTAATTTATCATCTATAAATACCCATACACTCGATTAAATGTATATATTTCAATCTCACAGGATTTGACATTTAATAGTAGTAATATAAAGGAAAATATGGAGAATGTAAAAGCTATAGAATGCAGATTTGCTACTTATGTAAAAAGTAATAAATCAGAAGATGATATACATGTCATAAAAGAACAAGTACATTTAGAAGATGGTACTATAGTACCTAGATTAAAATATGTAAAGAATTATAAAAGAGATTTCTTTATTACAAAGAAAGCATTTAGAAATCATAAATCTAAAAAAGAATGGGTAAATATTGATCAGGTCGATAAATTTACTACTACTCAAACTCATCTAGTATCTAGTATTGCTAAAGCATTAGGTACTCATTGGTTTCAAGGTTCTCTAAGAGATATTAATAAATCACCTTTTGTATATGGTAGTGATATTTCTTCTACTTGTTTAATTAAAAAACATTATAGACAAAAATGGGATATTATTACACCTTTTTCTGTAGCTGTATTCGATACAGAAACAGATGAAATCAATGGTACAAAAGAAATAATTATGGCTACTATTTCTTTTAAAGAAAAAGTCTTTACTTGTATAAAGAAAAGTTTCTTAAAAGGATATACTGATGTAGAAAATAGAATACAAAATCTATTACAAAAATACTTATCAGATGTAGTAGATAAAAGAAATATTAAATTAGAATTATCTATAGTCGATACAGAGATAGATATAGTAAAGCAAACTATTAGTAAAGCACATCTTTGGTCACCTGATTTTCTAGCTGTATGGAATATTGAATTCGATATGGATAAAATTATAGCTGCATGCGATAGAGCTAAAGTAGACATTAAAGACATTATGTCTGATCCTAGTGTACCAGAAGAATATAAATCCTTTAAATTTAAAAAAGGTGCATCTAAGAAAATCACTGCATCAAATGTAACCCAATCATTCAAACCAGCTCAAAGATGGCATTCAATATCTACACCTAGTAGCTTCTATTGGATAGACGCCATGTGTGCTTATAAACACATTAGAACAGGTTCTCCAGATGAACAAAGCTATAGTTTAGATAATATTTTAAATAAACATTTAAAAAGAGGTAAATTAAAATTTGAAGAAGCTGACCATTTAAATAAAACACAATGGCATCAATTTATGCAAAGTAAATATCCACTAGAATATGTAATTTATAATATATTCGACTGTGTTAGTATTGAAATGCTAGATGAAACCACACTGGACTTACAACTATCACTACCTATGTTCTCTGGATATAGTGATTTTGCTAACTTTAACTCTCAACCAAGAAGAGCAGTAAATGATCTTCATTTCTTCTCTTTATCTAATAATAAAATAATAGGTAGTACTTCTTCAGATCTCACTGAAGAATTTGATAAACTGACTACTAGTTTAGGTAAAGGAGAAGATGGATCTGGATGGATTGTAATGTTACCATCTCAAAATGTAACAGATTCAGGATTAAAAATAATAGAAGAAAACGATAAACTATCAACAAACATTAGAGCGCACTGTGGGGATCTAGATGCGACAGCTTCCTATCCCACAGGGATGGTAGTATTTAATGTATCAAAAGAAACTACTTCAAAAGAATTAGTATCAATTAATAATAAATCAGTAAATACACATAAAGTAAAAATGCAAATAATTAATTTTTCTGGATGTACTACAAATGCATTAGAATTTTGTACAGAAATGTTTAATCTACCACATCCAGAAAAATGGTTAGAAGATTTTAATCAAAATGAATTAGTTTAAAATTACATCAAATTAGATAATAGTACTTTAATTAGTACTATTATCTTTTATGAAATATTTATATTAATAAAAATTCAAACCATAACATTTATCATATTTATAAAAAATTAGAGAGAGGGCTTCGCCCTCTAGTACTCTGATTTAATATTACTTTTTACTTATTTTTATTTTACTAATAGATATATAGATAATTATCATACGCTACGGTTTTGGAACCTACGCTGATTGTTTCTTTTCTCTATCCTCTCCCGTAGGGACGCTTGTCTCTGGGATGGTTAAAAGTTTTTAATAATATAACACTAGAAACCTTTTAGTTTCTAGCTAGATATTTAAATCTTGTTATAATTAACTAGATACTCATCACCCTCTCTAGTAACTAACTTTTAACATACCATATACTTTACTTTTTAAAAAATAAATATACAGCATATTAGTAAAAGAGAAATACTAATTACAGTAAATCTCTTTTACTAACAAACTATTTAATATGTCGTCTATAACAAATTATCCAATCTTTAGTGATACACTCGAATGCTTCTTGTTGAGTCATTTTATAACCACATACTTGATCTCTTAAATATAATTCTATTTGATTTTTCTTTAATACACCAAAACCAGAAGGTACATTAAAGTAATGTGGCCATAGATTAGATACATCGTTACTACCTCCTATCATTAGAGGAACTAAGTGATCTATCTTAGATATTTGTTTACCTTTATAATCACCTCTTTCTTTCTTAGGTACATTATAAATATCATATACTTTATCTTTTAAAGATTCAGGTACATTTCTAACTTTAGAAGAGTATCCTGGTACACATACTACAGATAGATCTGTATTTGCTATTTTACCTGGAGTCTTTTTAAAGTCAGGTTTATCTATTTGAGCTAAGACTATTGTACTGACTAGTAAAATAGACAAAGTGAGTAATTTTTTCATTTTAAATACCTTTATAGTGTTTATAGAATTTATATTAGATTTAAGCCTTTATTCGTATTAATAATAGCGTTCCTACTAATAACAATAAAATCGTCTCATACATCATTCTATGCGGTAATAGATACCATTGATTACTATCAGTACAAATAAAAATACTAATAATAACTACACATTATTTATTTTTTAAAAATATAAATATAAATAAAAAAATTACATCATATTGACTAGAGATAAATATCTCTAGTCAATAAAATATTACTTTTTACTTATCTTTAATCTTTATTCTTTTTATAAAAAATCACTATTAAAGTAATTAACCCTACTACAAAATTTAATACATGTATTAGACTTACTAGTAGTATTAATATATAAGTAATGATTTCTATTTTATACTTACTATCGTTATAATAATATTTAATAGAGAAGAAACAAAACAAAGGAAATATGAAATGATAAAGTATGTAAGTAAACATGATGAAATAATAGAGAGTAAAGAATATAGACTATACTATAATTCAATATGGTAATATATAACTGAAAAACAATGGAATCTTTATGTCATATTAGTCTATGGATATCCATAGACTAATATGATTGTTATTAAGTAGTGGTTTGTTTAGTAATATGAGTATTTAAACTATCTTGACAATAATCTAAAAGACTATTATTAATTAGTAATTCATCTTTAGCTATAGTAATACTAATATCAATGAAATCACGAGACATATCTGTAATATGTTGTAAAGCTGTTTCTATTTTATAAGATAACCCTTGATCGGATAATTGTACTTTATTAACACAATCTCTTATGATATTTAAACATTCTACCATTAATTCAATAATGAATGATGTTTCATCTATGTTGTTTTTATAGTTATTATTTTGTTCTACTAAATCTAATATAGAATTAAATTCAGAATCACTTAAACAACCTAATTTGATATTATTTGGCGTTACTTCCCTACGTTTACTTATTCCAGAGGAAAACCACGCATCCTCGATTCCTCTTTTAATAAAATGGTTATAAGGTACATAGTGTATTTCATTACACATATCAGATATAGGGTATTTTACTAACCTGAAGATTTGAGTTTTAATAGTAGTGATATAGTCTTTAGAATCGTTTATAAATAAATTATTATAAATGTTATAAATTTGTTCTATGTAGTTTAATGCATTTTCTACAGTATATTCAGTTTCACTTTTAAACGATACTAAAATACTCTTTAGGTTTAATAAAGAAGCATTTAAATATTCACTACTCATGTTTTTATTAAAATAAGTAAGACCATTCACTACAGCAGCACCAGGCATTACTCCATCAGTAGCTTCTTTATTGTTATATACATTTATCATGTAAGAAGCTGTAGGTAATGGTATTCCATTATTTTCTTGTTTATATTTTTCAGACTTAAAAAACTCTAAAGCATTACCTCTTAGAGTACTAATCCTTTGGTTAAAGATTTCTTTACCTTTTCTGATTTCATTTAAACATTCGATTGTAGAAGCATATCTGTTAATATAACTTTTCTTAGTTACTTCAATTACTTCAGTTACTAGCGTATCTAATGATTCAATTGAAATTTGAGTAGCTCTTTTTCTACTCATAGTACCACCAAAACTCTCTAAAGACATAATTTTATTTGGTCCTTTATAACCAATCAAATTCTTTAGATGTTCTACAGCAGTAGTGATTATATCTGCTTCATTTACAGTAAGACCTTTACCATCTTCTTGTACTGATTTAGAAATAGCTACATTTAACTTACTAATAGTTTCAGTAAAGAATTTAGCATCAGCTACACTGGATGCCATCTGTTTATTGTCAGAATCTATTTCAGAAATATTTAATAGATTTGTTTGTACAGTTTCTTCAGGTAAAGGAATGTTTTTTACTTCAGTACTTTCTGATATTGGGGATGTGTTATCTAAATCTTCTTTAGATAACTGTATTAAAGAATCTTTCATTTACAATTCCTTATATTAAATACCATAAAAAGAAGTAATGCGTTGTTTAGCTTCGTCGTTAAAACCATATTGTAAAGTTTTGTTAATATCTATTTGTTTAGATATAGTAGCTCTACTCTTGACATTGCTTGTCACTAGTAACAAATTCATGAATCTTTCAAATGCTGAAATATCATTCTTATTAAGATTCATAGAAGAAGTGAAACGATAAGCATATCTATCTTCAAATACACCAAAAGGACCACTCTTGGTATCATCTACTATTTTCAATACAGTAGCAAACAGTTCCCTAAAGTTATCAGTATGTGTACTGACTAAAAATTGAAATGCTCTATATAAGTTTACTTGATTTCTTGCACCTACATCTTCTGGCATTTGACGATTAGGTTTCATCTCTTTAATATAGTGCAGTAAACTATTAATAGTATCTGTTACTACTCGATCTTCTTTAGCTCTTAGTTTACTAATTAATTTACCAGCTGCTGGAGATAAAGTAACACCATCAATATCAATTAATTGTTCTACAGAAGAAGCATCTTCTTTTACCACTACTGGTGCGGGTTCTTGAGTAGGTTTTTCTACAGGACTTTCAACTGGAGCACTATTAGTTTGCTGAGTAACTGTTTGATCAGTAGTAGGGTCTTCTTGCGTAGTAGTATTAGAATCAGTCATTTTTTCTCCTGGATTTTCTTGGGGTAAAGGTTTATTACTAGATTTACCAATAATATTTAAATTTTTCTTAGCCATATTTTTCCTATATTAAGTTATAGATTTGTTTATATTAAGTTTAGTTAGTTCCAATGCAGTGCCATGCATAGCACCCATCATCATACCCATGAACTTACTACCATAATCACTTACAGCAATTGATAAAGCAGTAGGGTTTAGTACCAATCTTTTACCTACACATACTTTACAGTAATCGGTACTGTCTAACTTACAATACATAGGATTGCGAAGCATTACTCTGTTTCCTAGATACGAACCAGCTTCTTGTTCATTATTTATTGGTATTTGTTTACCTTTATTAATAATAGTAAATCCTACTAAACGTTTAAAGTTATCTTCTTCTACATCTATAGGTGAACCTAAAACAGTACCACAATCATCTACAGTGACATTAATATTAGATGAAGCTCTAAGTAACCATTTCACTGCCACTCCACCTAATTCAGTTTCTGCACCACGAGAGAAGCTACCTGCTCTAAGGTTATTAATCATATCAGGTAGTTTATTAGTATCCCAACCTTCTGCTAGAGAAGTAGGAATAAAACTTTGATTTACGTTACTATCATTCAAACCAGCTTCAGCACCCATAGTGAGAAATAATTTCTTTCTCACAGTACCTCTAGATTTCTTAGAGATTAGAAAACTCTCTCCTGGATCACCTTTTAAGTACTCACTATCATATTTGATTAATTCTTTTTCTATTTCAGCAATAGTACTTAAATCATTAATAGTATCTTTATTTTTTAATATTAAAGAATCCCTTAATTCTTTAATACCTGGTGGTGCTACTAATAACTTTTCAGTTAAACCTTGTGCACATAACTGTGAGAATCCAGATATAAAAGCTACAGAAGCAGTATATTTATAGTATTCATCTACATAAATAAAATCTTTACTTCTATTACCATCAGTAGGGTTATCTTGTAGTCTAGATAAAATAATATTTTCTATCACAGATAAATTTACATTATCATTTTGATAGGATATTTTATCTCCAAAATTATTAACTAATATAATCCAATTAAACAACAATTTACCATATGTGGTTTCTATTGTTTTATCTAGATTAGGTATGTCTGATGGTGTTATAATAATTTTATCTTTAAAAGAAAATAAAGGTTCTCCAACTACAGCATCCTCTATTTTTTCTATAGAACCAGATTCAGGATTAAAGAAAGTATATCCAGTTAAATCTGAAATTATTTCATAACCATTTTTTTCTTTATCTAATTGTTCATCTTGCTTAGTAATAGAAAATGCTTTTATTACCCAAGCTAATTTTTTATACTTACCATTTTTTAATGCTTTAATATAGAAATCTTTTTTCTTCATGATGTTCCTATTTTACCTAATAAGATACTTATAGTTTTATCTATTTGTACAGATCTAGACATATCAGTAGTTACTCTAGATAAAGACTTTCTAATAGTATCTAATATCAAACTATTATTATCAGAAAGAATTGATAATCCTAATAAAACTTTAGCTATAATTTCTATATCTAAAGAATCTACATTTTGTTCATTTAGATAAGCTGATAGATATAAATCAAAAGGCATATTGATGCTATTAGGATTTTGAAAATATATATCTGAATATATATAAATATTACCTATAGATTCTTTAAATTTTGCATACATAGTGACTTTATTTTTAATAGAGTCTATATCTATTGATTCGTCTTCTTGTTCTACTATAAAGTCTCTTTTTATCATATCAAAAATAGAATCATCTATTTCTTGTATTAATGACATTAAGTATTCAGTTTGAAACGGAGTTACTAAAGATAATATTTCACTTAATCTCTCTGTACTAGGAGTGTCTTTATCACATATGTTTAAGATAATATCTTTATCTTCATAAAAAGACATTTCATAAAGACCATTAGTAATTTCTATTTTATCGCTAAATAATACATTTTCGTTCAATACTAGTGTATGTAGATTAAGTATATGGTTTATTAAACCTTCTATAGTAGCTCTAATAGAGTCTTTAGTATCTTGATCAGTAAAATTAGGATTAGTTAAAATATTCTCCATATTAAGAATATAATCTTCTACTTCATATTTCTCTAATACGGTATTTGCTCTATCTATTAAATCTACAAATTCATTATCTCCTGTATTCACTAAATATTGTTTTAGTTCACCGTAATTCATTTTTATCCTTTTTGTATTTAAAAAACAATTAATATATCTATATATTGTTTAACATTATTGACATAAATATCAATATAATTTAAGTATGAAACTAATCAGACCATTCTAGGTTATCACTATTAAAAGTAAAAAAATATATGAAAAAAATTTCTAAGATGCAAGCTAGGTTAAATCAAAAACCTGAAGAAAGAGAACCATTAGGAAAACCTAATAAAATGTGGGATTCTTTAAATGATACATTTATAACTGTATCATCAGAAGTAGATAGAATTGGATTGGTATTATTTAATTTCGTTAGTGTTATTACTACAGAAGAATATAAGCCTCTAATTACTAATCCAGATGTTCTTGCTATTTTAATAAATAAGTTTAGTGAAGATTTTACTAAACATAAAGAAGTAATTAATTCTATTCATGCTAAACATGCAAATAGAAAAGGAAATAGTAAAACAGAAGATGAACACATGACTGTTATTTCATTACATCAAGAGTATATGGAAGCTAATGAAATATTTATGACAAACACACAACCAACTATAAATGAAATTTCTACAGAAATAGAAAAAGTACAAAATTTAATTAAAGAAAAAGAACAACAAAAACAAAAAGATTCTTTAATTGATAATAACGTTATAGAAGAAGGAAAATAATGAGTAATCAAGATGAAGATCAAAAAGTAGTTGTAGAATCCCCACAACCTACTGATAATACTGAAGAAAATAAAAATGATACAGTTACTACAGAAGAAGTAATTGCAAAGAATTTTAATTTTCAACAAGATGCAGAATATACATCTAATAATCAACTAGATAAAAAAGATGTTGTTATTTCTTTACCATCAAGTAACTTAGATGAAATTGAAGAATCAATCAATTCAATTACTTCAGATAAAGAAAACTTCTTTAAAAATGAATCTAATGCAAATTGGTTACAAGTAATACAAAACGCTATTACTAATCTAGTATTTAATAATGGTCTCACTCCATCATTAGATAATAAAGATGCTTTATTTAAGCAGCATATTAGTTCTCCATCAGGAGATCTTAAACCAGGAACACCTAAGTTTAAGAAATCTCCTACTGGTCAACAATATGCTGGTGAAGCTGCATTAATCAGAATTAAATCAGCTATTGGATTGGGTACAGTATTTTCTATTCCTCTATGGCATAGTGGGTTTTGGATTACATTAAAAGCTCCATCTGATTCAGCTGTATTAGAATTATATAGGTCTCTTAGTGAAGAAAAGAAAACCCTAGGTAGAGCTACTTATGGATTAGTGTTTGGGAATAATAGTGTTTACTATAATAAAATATTAGTTGATTTCATAGTAGCTAATATTTATAACACTAGTATTAAATTAACTGGTGAACAAAACATTAGAGACTATATAAAAATACAAGATCTATCTGTGATAATTTGGGGATTAGCTTGCGCTATTTATAGTAAAGGTTTTAATTATCAAAGAGCATGTGTAGTTGATCCAGAAGAATGTACACATATTGTTACAGAGAAATTAGATCTTAGAAAACTATTGTGGGTAGATAGTAAAAGTCTTACACCACAACAAATTAACCACATGACTAATAGAGCACCTGATAGTATGTCAGTTGAATCTGTAAAATCATATACTGATGGTTTTAGTGTTATTGGTGTAAATGAAAAAATAGCATTAAATGATACTGTTAGTGTTGTTCTAAAAGCACCTACGATTAAAGAACATATTGAAGCTGGTGATCGTTGGGTATCTGATATTGAACAAACATATATTGAAGCTCTTACAGAGAAAACTACTATTAAAGAAAGAAATGAATATTTAAATAATCATGGTAAAGCTACTATGATGAGACAATATACTCATTTTGTAAAATCTATAATTATTGATGAAGATGAATATACAGACATTGATATTATTGAAGGTACTCTGAGTGAAATGTCTTCTGAAGATTCTTTAAGAGAAACATTCTTAGAAAAATGTAAGTACTATATTAATAAAAATATAATTTCTTTGGTAGCAATACCTACTTATAAATGCCCTAATTGTGGTAATGAACAACCTACAAACCATGATAAAGGTAAAGTATTTAGAAGTCTAATTGCATTAGATAGTACACAAACTTTTTTTACACTGCTCCTACAGAAGGTAATTCGGATAGAGAAAAGGTAGATAAGCATATTTTAGATATTGGATTTGGTGAAATAGACTATGATGGTAATACTGTTTTTGAACAATTACTAAAGAATAGTAAAAAAATAGATAATCCAATAGATGCTAAAAGTTTATTAAATCAGGCATATGAAACCACTTTTGGTATTTTTGATCACATGAAGTGGAATGCATTAGAGGACATACAACCTGATCCTGATAAGAAGAGACCATTGGTATCTGTAGCTGCTCATCCTAGTGAAGATATCTCGAGTAGGAGTAAATTATTTCAAAGAATAAAATTACATAAAGATGCTAAAGTATATCCTTTGTTTGGTTTAGATCTAATTAGTTTTTTAGAGCTACCTACAGAGATATGTGATTATATCTTAAGTATTTGTAATGAACAAAACAAACAAGATGCTAAAATACAAAAAGATGTAATTGATAGCATTAATGGTAATAACATAAAATAAAAAATATATATCATATTGACCTATACAGATATTACTCTGTATAGGTCAATATGACGTAAGTGTTAATTAGTGAAAAGTTTTTTTACTTCTGATTGTAGATTATATTTGTCTATAATATATTTAAACTCATCATCCACATATTTTACATGTCTTATATCTTTTGAAAGAGACATTAATACTAATTGTTCTGTTTGTTTACCTTTTAAATATTTTAAATTCAAGCCATCTAAAAGCACCGCTAGTGTGTTTATTTTTTCAGAATTTAATTTATTGTATTTAAAACATTCTGGAGTTTCTTTTATTTTTTCTATAACAAATTCTTCAGTTTGATATTTTATAGGTAAATATATAAGAATATTTTCATTTTTTGAACTAGAAAGAATTGAGTAAAAATGATCAATTTTACTTTCATCTTTCTCATTACAGAAAAACGGAGATGTTTTAATTAAGGCAATATCTGCAAGTTTGGTCCTGTTTTGTTCTTCTGCATGATATTCAGCCAGTATGTATAAAATTTCCCAATGTAATTCTTCGAATGTAAAAATTAACTCAATTTTAACTAATAGTGCGGTAACATAAAAATCAATTAAATGTTGTTTTACTGAAAATAT
>JACCDR010612699.1_pt1 | contig 19615 bp, 23 predicted proteins | sample 7446431 | NCBI WGS metagenome assembly JACCDR01 (sample SAMN15323443, study PRJNA562643) | freshwater metagenome | isolation source: river surface water | place: USA:Blue River Watershed | collected 2017-08-17 | reverse complement strand
TATTTCCTTTAAGTTTAGTGGTTTAGTTCAGCAGGTATCGCCGCGAACATCGAAGCGACAGACAATTGTACCGCTGGACGTTTATCAGCGGCAGGTACTACGGTGAGACTTCCTTCGTTTTTGTTAATCAACTCGGTCTGCATCTGGGTCTTGTGCTTATCGGACAACTCATGCGTTGATCCATCGCGCTTGATCCATTTCAACTTCTCAGCCTGAGCGGGTGAGACAACATTGCGGGTGTAACAGTCGTCAGATGGGACGCCGGCCTTCTTGAGAAACGCCAGCACCTTTTCCTCTGGCACTGCCCACTCGCGACCACCACGGCCCCGCACCACCTTGATACCGTCAATCGGTTGCCCAATCTCGGCAAGACGTAGTGCTTCCTTCTTCGCGCTATCAATCAGATCAACAATCATCTTCTCGCGCTCGATCAGCATTCGGATCTTGTCCTGCGGAGTAATCGCTTGGGTCAGATCGGGGAACACCTGAGCGACGACAGCATTGACTGCAACACAATTGGGTTTGTGCTTGCAGTAGTGGCAATGATCACCAGCGATCAAAGGTGCGTTGGAGTATAGGGTAGCCTCTATGTCAGCCTTCAGCTTCGGCAGACCATCGAGGAATTCACGAACTGTTTTGGTGACGAACGCGACCCCTGGTAATCCCTTGGTGCGAAGTTTGGGCTGGATGATGCCGAGGGTAATATAGTTGGGAGGGTTCGAACTAGCCAAGCCTGCCAGTACACCGAACCCATATTGCTCTAACTGAGGGGTATTCGGATCAACCTCGGACACACCATCCTTATAGTCCCAGATCTCGACCAAGTCATCACCAATGATAGTAATGTCAGCCGTACCAGCGAGTCCCTTATAACCGACCAACAGTTCAGGATCTACCCTACGCTCGGACAACACCTTACCACCACGGGTAAGAATGAAATCGAGAGCGAACTGAACACGCTCGGCGCGATCAGGATCGACAACAAACTTGCCGTTCTGGTCTTCCAGTTCCATACCGACGAACATCTGAGCCGGCATGAAGGCCATGTCGATACACTTGGCGAGTAGCGTATGGGTATGCGTACCATCGATGGCAGCAGCACTCGACCGCTCATCAGGGTATGCCGCCTCTTCGCGGACGCTACCCGGACAGGCACGCCACCGGGGAGACTTCGACGGTGAAAGAGTTTCATGCGCCATTTTTCAACGCCTCAACACCCTCGAACAGTGCCTGATACTGACTGGTCTGGACATCGTTGATGTTCTTGATACCGATACGATCCATCACCCCTTGAATCTGAGCGCCCTTAGTCGGCCCCAGTACCTTATAGCTGTCCATGATCCACGAGATGAGTTCTTTCTGCGTGGTAAATGGTGCGTGCTTAAAAGGGAATGCCGGTGCAGGTGTGATGGATACAGTCGCCGATTGGGGCGTAACCGTCACGGGTGCAGTTTGGGCAACCGCAGGGACGATGGGTGCCGGCGTAGGGTTTTGCTGCACTACCTGTTCGGGTGCAGGTGCAGGTGTTGCCACGGGAGCCGGCGCGGGTGTAGGATTAACCTCGGCAACCTTCTCAGCAACCTGAGCGGCGACTGCCGGGGGCAGCTTTTCAATCAGCATCTTGAGAACTTGGGTGTTGGCAAGGATTGCTTCGGCAATGATGTGGATTTCGGATTTCATGGTTTATTCCTTAATATTAAATGTGCGATTGCCCAGTTTTATTAATGCATCACGGAGGTCGGCACCAGTGAGGTCGGCACCACGGAGGTTGGCACCAGTGAGGTCGGCATCACGGAGATTGGCACCAGTGAGGTCGGCATCACGGAGATTGGCACCAGTGAGGTCGGCACCGTAGAGGTCGGCACCAGTGAGGTCGGCATCACGGAGATTGGCACCACGGAGATTGGCAACAGTGAGGTCGGCATCACAGAGATTGGCACCAGTGAGGTCGGCACCGTAGAGGTCGGCATCACAGAGATTGGCACCAGTGAGGTCGGCATCACGGAGGGTTTCGATTTCAAGCAACAATTCGTCGGTGTATCTGTTCAGTATCTTCATGGTTTAGCCTCTGAGGTTAAAAAGGGGGTTCTTCGGAGCCTCGATCTGGATACGAGACTCGATGAAAGCCTCGACCAGTTCGCGTAACACGTAAGACGTGCCACCAAACCTGCTCGATTGGTTGAGGAACTTGGCACGGGTCTCAGGTGATACCCGCACCGTCAAACTCTGGTCTTTCGTCTTCTTGGTTGCCACTGTGATCTCCTTTCAATGAATCGGTGTTGCAAACTTTAGACGCACGTTCTACAATTGTCAATACCCTATCCTAAAAATAATTCTGAAGGACACTTATGAGTGCATTACAGCAAGTCTCCACCATACCCGTATCGTTCGACCCATACGTCAGGGCGGGCTGGCATTTAGTACCCATACCGGCAGGGACGAAAGGGCCAAAGAATCCCGGGTGGAACAAACGCGAGAACACCATCACCGACCCCAACATGATCCCGCCAGGGTACGGAGTCGGCCTCTGTCACGCGTACAGCGGCACAATGGCACTGGACATAGACAACTGGACTCGCGCCACTACTGAGCTGGCAAAGCACGACATAGACCTTCAGGCGCTCTACGATGCACCGGACGCCGTGATCATCAACAGCGGCAACCCAGGACACGGGAAACTACTTTATGCGATGCCATTTGGTATGGCACTGACCAGTAAGAAGCTGATCGATACCGAATTAGACGGGAGCAAATACAACTATCTCGACTTCCGCTGCGCCACGGCTGCGGGACTAACAGTCCAAGACATACTACCGCCGACAATTCATCCATCAACGTGCCAGCCTTATACATGGGGAGGCCGGGGAAACTGGCAACGCCTTCCGCTTATACCGACTCCACTGCTCGACATGTGGCAGTCGCTTATCAACGAGGACTCAGAGCGCACTATCACCATATCCGGTTCTGTCGATGCCTCATGGGAAGAGATCAAGCAAGCCCTGGAGTACATCAGTCCCGATATAAACCGGGACGATTGGGTGCAAATTGGAATGGCACTGCACTATGCTGGCACTACCACCGATCAGCTTGACCAGGCGCTTGCTCTTTTCAACGAATGGTCAGCCGGATCATCAACCAAGTACAAGGGACAGCGTGACATTCTGATTGTATGGGGATCGTTCAAGGCAGATCAGACCGGCATCAAACTCGGCACCCTGTTTCATCATGCCGCACAAGCCGGATGGACTCGACCTATTCCCGATGTCGCCCACATGTTCAAAGGGGTCGATGTCCTAGCCCCAAAGACAGTGATAGACGGGCTGGTGATCCATCCACCCGTCTGTAACCTTGACGCCTTCCCTACGATCCTGACCAACCGCGCCAGGGTGTTGTCAAGAGAGTTCGCAGCCGACCCCCTTGTTTCTATCTTCGCGGGTCTCGCCGTCGCCTCGTCAGTAGCCGACAAACGCCATCGCCTTCGCCTTATGGCCGATTGGAAAGTTCCCCCGGTATTGTGGTCAATGACCATAGGCTCACCATCAGCCAAGAAGACATCAGCAGCAGAGCCGATGTATCGCATCATGCGGAAACTCGAAGAGGAAGACTTACCAAGGTTTCTCGCTGCAATGCAGTCATTCGAAGCCAATGATGCCGCCTATGCCGCGAGTAAAAAGGCATATCTCCAGGCAGCACAAGACCCTGCGAACCTACTCGGCGGTCAGCTTGACCTTAAGAACTTGCCACCAGTCACACCGCAACCCGACAGGCCGGCAAAACTGCGCTTACAGACCAACGATGTGACATCCCAGAAGATCCTACGTATGGCGGCAGATAGACCACGTGGCGTATCGCTTATCCTCGACGAGTTCAACTCATGGTGCGAGAAAGTTACATCCCCAATGTCTGGCGATGATCGATCAACATGGGTAGAGGGTTATAACTGCCGCTCGAAACATCTTGACCGGGTAGGCGATGGCAAGACCGATGGCCATACGTATATAGACCATTTCGCATTATCGATCCACGGGAATATTCAACCCGCCGTATTGGCGCAGTATTTTCCGAAACTTATAAACGATGGAATGATTCAACGGTTTATATTTGCGGTTATAAACGACGAATATTCTGATGTTTTGAATGATCCCCATGCCCATGATTCCATTGGTGAATTGCAATATGAAGAAGCGATTAGAAGAATATATAACCAACCGGTCACAGAATATAAACTGTCAGATCGTGCATATATAGTATTCCGAGAGTTTCAAGAATATTATCTGCGACTTAAGAAGGACGAACGACTGATTCTGTCATCGGCGCCATATATCGAGGGGCTTTCGAAGATCGAAGGAACAGCCGGTCGATTGATCCTTATATATCATCTACTCGAAGACCCGACAACCATAGAAGTCTCGGAGCAGACAACCCTTAAGGCTTTATCGCTCATCATGGACTACATCATCCCAACGATGAGATACATCTACGGCGACGTGGAAGGCATAGGCGCAGGATCGCTTGAGCGTTGGTTATTGGATCACTTGATCTATACCATCGGGCAGCAGCAAACCGTCACGCTGCGCGATCTAAAGCGGTCAGCGAAGAGACAACTAGCATCAATCCCTAATAATCGCCAGGAAATGGCCCTTACGGACGCTATGAGCGTCTTTGAGCACTCAGGGTGGGCCACCCTATTAGAACAGAACGGAAGGACGACCAAATGGGCTTTAAACCCGTCTATAGGGGAAATCGATAAGCAGTATAGGATTGAGGTCATAAAAGCCCGCCAACGTATAAACGAGATGATCCATAGGACATCTGGTGGGCGCGCATCGCTTAGGATGGCCGCAGGCTACGATCCTGCGACAATGGCGGACTAGGAAAAAAGAGGCCCGGAGAGCGATGCTCAATCCGGGCCGAAGCCCCATTGCGGGGCGAGGAAGGGAAAACGTATTCTATTACATCAAGCAATAAATGACTGCGGCGGTTTTCACTTCTCCCGCGCAAGCATTCACACACGCCACGATGCGGCGGGCGTTCTCAAACTCCAACCACCCTATAACCTCAACATCATCCGCGCTTTCAATCGCTACTTGCCCACTTTCCATAGTGCCAATCCGCCATGGGGCTTTTGCATGCTTAGTCATTTCTCAATTCTCCTAGTTAATAAGACCAACACAGCGGCGATAAGTGCGATCATTCCTCAATCCTCTCAATCGCCTCATGCACGGCGCCAATGGCGATCTTAAGGTCAAGATCGTCGGGGTAAAGGTCGAGATATTGCTCCATCTGGAACTCGGCATCCTTGAGCGCTTGTAGTGCAATATCGATAGTCGCAACATCCCATGCAACGTCATGATAATTGAACTCGCCGCCGGCTATGGTGAGCTTCTCACGGCGCCATGCTGCGGCCTTAAGGTTAGGTAGCATTCGCATTTCTCATTCTCCATCATTAAGTGAAACGGTGACAAACCCTGCAGCAAGCGCCAGTAGGCACAATCCGGCGGATACATGTGGATCAGTCGCGCCTAGTGCCATTGCTGCGACTAGGGACATTGTGCAGACCAGTGCGGCGGCACTGGCAATAGTTTCGCGGCTCATAGGATCTCCTCCTCGTTCTCGGCGCAGTGCGCGCAGTGGTAGTCGTGCCCATCCGCATAGTCGCGGCATTCTTGTTCGGTATCAAAGTCATACTCTTCGCCGCATTGTGGGCAAGAGTAGCTCCACGAAACATCGCCGCCTAGCGAACAATATACGCAGCCCGCCCAGTCTTCTGACCAGACATACACGTTACCGCTGTCTGAGTTAATACCGGCTTGCGCGTATTTATCCACCGTCAAGCCTTCGTCGCGTAGTTTCGTAAGGCACTTGATTAGGCGATCAAGGTCGGCGCCGTTGAATGTTTCAAAAAAGTTTTCCATTGTCTATTCCCCCTTCAGAAATTAGCGATACCTTGATAGTTGTCAGAATTGGCGCCAGCAAACGCTCTATCGCGCAGTGGCATGACAATAAAAACCGCGTCGCTCGCACCGTTATCCATAACACCAATATCGCAATTAGCGAAACAGCGAAGGCGATAGTATGCCTTTGGCTCGTCATAGAACGCGCGCAGAGCGGTTTGACCTATCACCAGTAGGTCTGGGTCGAACTGCTTCAGCTTGTCCGACTGCGCGTCGTTATAGGACGGAATAAACCGAGCATAGTCAGGGAACGTGCCAGCCGTAGCGGCGAATGCGATGTCGCCCAACATGTAGCGTCCATCGTCCAACGCAGACAACTGCACCATATCGCCCTTCTTACCCTTGATCGCCTTGGTAATCACATCGCCAGGGATAAGAATAGACCAGTCGGCGCGTTGCTCGTCGGCGTCGTAGATAAACCCATGCTGGCAGACGAACATCACGATACCGGTCGTCGCAACGAAACGGACATTGCGAATGTCTCCCCGGTGCTGGAACTCGACAAGCACGGATTTGAGTACGTGCCGATTGTCGGACTTGTCTTTGGACACGCAGGATACGGCGGCTTTCAATGCAGAGACTTTCAGAGATACCATTTCCATTACTCCTTCAGAAGTTCCCGCGAATCGCGGTATGAGTGCAGTCTAGCATCTGTTTGACGGTTGTCAAGCACTTTCACGTTATCGAATGTTTAATTGTTTCGTTGGGAACTGGCACCACTGGCTACGGGAATCGGTGGGTGTATTTTTTGGAAAAACATGGAAAGTATAAATTTCAAGACCTAATAGCGGATGGGGCGCTGGTGCCAGTTTCGATGGAAATTACACGTTCTCGAATCTGTAATTACACGTTATCGAATCAGTAATGATGCATTCAACTATCTGTAACAAATCATTCGACATTGTGTAACAGTGTCAATGTAAGACAAAGTAGAACGGATGTACCACGGATTCTATGATGCGTGCATGATCGAATCGAGGGAGAGATTCAATGATGAGCGCATAATCGGCGCGCTGAATCGGGGAATCGCGACGCTGGGGAATCGGGGTCGATGAGTTCGGGTAGGGTAGGTGGGGGTAGGGGGTGCTGGGCATCCGAGGGTGGGTGTATGTTGCAGCCAGGAGCCACCGACAATTTTTTTTTTATCTACACAGAATCACGTTTCCTCATTTCTCCAGACCCTCACACCCTGATATTCAAGAAACTATAACCACCCCCTTATTGACGATCCATAAGAAACTGTGATACAAATGCCGCATTATGGATATAACTGCTGATACATCCTCAACGCAATTACCATCATGGTTGGCACCATTGTCTTCCCACGACCAGAAATTCCCACGTAGTCCAGATCATCTCGCTATCCAGCGGATCACTTACGAGTCAATATTCGAACGGGCGCTGGAAGAGGTTGAAGCTGGTGGGACGATATTCGCTCTGATCAAGAATGACCCCCGTGGTATTGACTATGGGAAGTTCATGAAATGGATGAACCTCGACCCGGAACGTAAGAAGCGGTTCCGTGAGGCAAAGACCAACGGTGCGTTAGCGATGGAAGACCGTTTGTTGGAAGTTGCCGCCGGTAAAGATGGGTTGGAGGATGTCAATCGCTCCAAGCTAATAGTCGATACGATGTGGAAAATGATGCAGGTCAATGACCGGGATAGATATTCCACGTCGGTCAAGCATGAGCATACGGTGGGGGTGGATATTAAGAAGTTGCTTGAGGATCGAGCAAAGGCTATTGAGGGTGACTATCGGGTGATCGATGCTGACGAGTGAGCAGTCGGATATTCTGCAGTGGATGACGGGGAAGGATGTCTATTACAGCCCCTACACCTTCGTTATGCAGGCTTATGCGTGGGGTGATGGTGATCTGAAGCGGTTCAAAGGGCCGCGAGAGTGGCAGAAGCGCATCATGTTGGAGATGGAGGAGTATCTGCGAGGTGCCATTGGTGCCAAACAGATGTTCGGTCTATTGCCGGACTTCTATCGTCACGCGATTGCGAGTGGTCGGGGGCCGGGTAAGTCTGCGCTGGTGGGGATGTTGGCACATTGGTTTCTATCGACGCGGATCGGGGGCAGTACGTGGGTGGCGGCGAACGGTGAGCCGCAGTTGCGTACCAAGACTTTCCCCGAGATTAGTAAGTGGGTAGCTCGGGGGATTAACAGTAGTTTCTTTGAGTTGAACGCATTGAGTGTGCAGCCTGCAACGTGGTTCAAGAACTACATCGAGAGTCCCCAGGGGTTGAATAGGAGTACGAGGTACTACTACATCTCGGGGCAACTGTGGTCGAAAGAGAACCCGGATGCGTTTGCTGGCGCGCACAACTTCGACGGTGAGTTCGCCATCTTCGACGAGGCGAGTGGTATTCCTGCTGAGATCTGGCCGGTACAGGAGGGTGTCTTCACTGAGGACATTGCTGACCGGTTCTGGTTGGCGTTTAGTAACCCCCGTGTGGCGCAGGGTGGGTTCTTCGAGTGTTTCAACAAGAACAAAAGGTTGTGGAGAACGACCCAGATCGATAGTAGGACGGTCGAGGGGATTTCACAGACCACTTACGAGAACATTATCGAGCAGTATGGGGAGGACTCCGATCAGGCGCGGGTGGAGGTGTATGGTCAGTTCCCCAAGAGTGGAGAAGATCAGTTTATCTCGCCGTTCATGGTGGATGAGGCGTTTAAGCGGGCTGCGTACGACGACCCTACAGCACCGACAATCATTGGGGTTGATCCTGCTAGGTCAGGGTTGGATTCCACCGTGATCGTGGTGCGTAAGGGGCGGGATCTGCACAAGATCCTGCGTTACCAGGGCGAGGACACTATGGAGATCGTGGGGAGGGTGATCCACGCAATTAACGAGTTTGACCCTGTTTTCACGGTGATTGACTCTGGTGGTCTGGGTGCGGGGGTGTTCGACCGGCTCAAGGAGCAGCAATACAACGTGCGCGAAGTCAATTTCGCGTGGAAATCGAGCAACCCGACAGCGTTTTTGAATGCGAGAGCAGAGATATGGTCGAAGATGAAGGATTGGCTGAAAACAGCAGCGATACCACGGGATGCCCTCTTGAAAGACGACTTGACCTCGCCCAACAAGAAGATGAATTCGACTGGATCGCTACAGTTGGAAGGGAAGAAGGAGATGCGTGCGAGGGGTGCATCATCGCCAGACTCGGCGGATGCGTTAGCCCTTACCTTCTACTACGACGTGGGTAATCGGTTGGCGTCTAAGACGGCCATGATCGACCGAGTGCGAATGAAAACTGGCCTTTTGAAATCATATGGCTATAATTCGGGCGCATGGATGGGTTAGTAATTAACCACATCGCTAACCACCAAGGAGAACGACATGGGCTGCAAAGGTAAAGGCAAGAAACCGCCGAAGCGTTAAGGACGACCGATAATGGCTACGAAAAACCCGGTGCTGGACAAGGAAGAGTCGGAAGCGGAAGAGCGCGCCGAAGGCGACGAGCATGAACTAGCCGAGATCCGCGAGACTTACGCCAAGGCGATTGAATACTGGTCTGACGACCGGGAAGCGGCGAAGGAAGACATCGCATTCCGCGCCGGGGAGCAGTGGCCGGAGGACATCAAGACACAGCGGCAGCGTGACAAGCGCCCTTGCCTGACGATGGACAAGCTGAACCAGTACGTTCGGCAGATCGTCAATGATGGCCGGCAGAATCGTCCGTCGATTAAGGTTCGCCCGGTGGATTCTGGCGCTGACTTGGCTACGGCCGAGGTGTTCCAGGGGGTAATTCGCCACATTGAGGATGCTAGTGGTGCTGATGCGGCCTACGACACCGCTCTGGACTCTGCCGCGACGTGTGGGTTCGGGCATTTCAAGGTTATCACTGAGTACGTCGGTGACGACTCGTTCGATCAGGAGATCTGCATCGAACGGGTGCGGAATCCGTTGTCGATCGTAATCGATCCTGACGCGAAGAAGGCGGATGCGTCGGATATGCGCTTCGCCTTTGAGATCGAGGAGATGTCCAAGGAAGATTTCGAGGAGAAATATCCCGATAAGACGCCAAACGACTTCTCGTCGAGCAATGATTACGGTGACTGGTTTGGTGAGCAGGTTCGAATTGCCCGCTATTGGTGGGTAGAAGAGGAAGATAGGGATTTGCATCTTCTGGCGGATGGAAAGGTCATCTCTGACGAGTCACTACAGATGATGAAGTCTGAAGGTATCGATGCCACCTCGGACATTGTTGAGACTCGCAGTATCCCTAAGAAGACCGTCAAGTCGCGTCTGATGTCCGGCAAGGACTTCCTTGAGGACGAGCAGGTGTGGCCCGGTAAGTACATTCCGATTCTGGTTGTTTGGGGCAACGAGATCGATATCGAGGGTAAAGTTATCCACAGTGGCATCATCCGCCCGGGTAAAGACCCTCAACGCCTATACAACTATTCCCGCAGTGCCTTCGCGGAGCGGGTAGCACTGACGCCCAAGGCGCCTTGGCTGGCGGCAGAGGGTCAAGTCGAGAACTACTCCGACGAGTGGGCAACGGCCAACACTGACAATCATAGCGTCCTACGCTATACACCTACGTCGCTGAACGGGCAACCTGTCCCGCCGCCGAGTCGTATCTCGCCGTCTGACGTGCCGGCCGGCTTCGCGCAGGATATGCAGATTTCCGAGCATGACATCCAGGCGTCTATTGGCATGTACAACGCCAGCTTGGGCGCTCCGTCGAACGAGCGGTCGGGCAAGGCGATTCAGGCACGGCAGCGCGAGGGCGACGTTGGTACGTTCCACTACCACGACAACCTTAACCGGGCTATTCGACATTGCGGACGCATTCTGGTGGATCTGATACCGAAGATCTACGACAGCAATCGTATCGTGCGGATTCTCGGTTACGACGGCACGCCAGACCAAGTGGAGATTGACCCCAATCTACCAACCGCTTCGCAGTTGAGCGGGGTGAAGTCGGTCTATAACCTCGGTGTCGGGCGTTACGACGTGACGATCTCGACCGGGCCGTCGTACAGCACCCTGCGGCAAGAGGCGGCGGCGTCCATGATCGAGATGGTGCAGGCTAACCCTGCCTTGATGAGCGTGATTGGCGATCTGATGGTCAAGAACATGGATTGGCCGGGCGCGGAAGAGATCTCCGAGCGGTTGAAGCTGACTTTGCCGCCTGAGATACAGCAGGCTGAAGCGAAGAAGAAGCAGAAGACCATGCCACCTGAGATGCTAAAGATCGTTCAGCAGTTCGAGCAGGCACTGAAGCAGAAGGACGAGATGATGGCTGCAGCGGCTGACGAGATCGAGGCTGCGCGGCAAGAGATGAAGAAGTTGAAAGACGCCCAAGAGGACAAAGAGAACGAGATCAAGATCAAGGCAGTCGATACCGAGATAAAAGCCTATCAAGCTGAGACCCAACGTCTTCAGGCAGTTCAGCAGTCGATGACTCCTGAACAGATCCAGCAGATCGTCTTACAGACCATGATGGATCTGATGCAACCGAATACCGTACCTGTATCACAGGCACCGGCAGACATGCCGCCGCAAGGCATGGAAATGATGGAGCAACCACCAAATGGGTATTGAGAGTGATATTGTTGAAGATCCAATCGTCGATGCTGGCGCCCCGGAAGCGGGGGCGGCACGCAATCCGACGAACCCGATAACTGATCCGAAGCCGGAACCGGAAACCCCGGAAGAGGTTAAGGACGAAAAGCCAGAAGAACCGCCGATCCCAAAAGGGGTTCAGAAGCGCATCGACCGTGCCGTCCGGCAGAAGTACGAGGCGGAAGCCCGCGCGAAGATGCTGGAAGAGCGGCTGGCTCGATTGGAGCAGCAACAATATCGCCCTCCGGCACCCAAGGACGACGGCGAACCGACTATTGACAAGTTTGAGAATTTCGATCAGTATGTCGCCGCAAAGGCGGAGTACATCGCCAAGAAACAGATTGAAGCTACGTTGTCTGAGCGTGAGAAGCGACAGATGGCGGAATACGAGGCAGCGGAGCGCCGAAAGACCGCTGACAGTTGGCACAAGCGACTTGTGCAAGCAACGGCAGAGATGCCGGATTTTGAGGATGTTCTATCGTCCTCAGATGTTCCGATGACGGAACCCATGCAGCAGTTAATCATGGAGAGCGAAGTCGGGCCAAAGTTGGCGTATTACCTCGCCACTCACCCGGAAGAAGCTCAGAAGATCGTGGGTATGCCCCCGATCCGAATGGTCGCTGCGCTAGGCCGTATTGAGGAACGACTCGAATCAGCACCAGTTAAGAAACCGACGAGCGCCCCGCCGCCGTTGAAGCCTGTAGGTGGTCGAGCTTCCGCAAAGAAGTCTCCTGCCGACATGTCTGACGCGGAGTACGCGAAGTGGCGTAAGTCTGGTAAAGCAGCTTAAACCAACTCATCGAAAGGAATTATTGTGTCTAACACATTAAAATTTATTGATATGGTGGCGCGAGAAGCTCTCGCCATCGCCCATGAGAAATGCGCCTTCATCGGCACCGTTGATCGTCAATACGACGACTCGTTCGGCAAGACGGGCGCCAAGATCGGCTCGTCCCTGCGTGTTCGCAACCCGAATCAATACACCCGTCGTCAAGGCTCCCGAGTCATGGACGTTCAGGATCAGGACGAATCGGTTCAGACCATCACCCTTGCTACGCAAGACGGTGTGGATATGCGTTTCAACTCCGCTGAACTGACCCTCGACACCGATAGCCCGTCCGACGTGGCCGCGTTCAGCAAGCGTTACATTGAGCCTGCCGTGTCTGTCCTGGCGTCGGGTATCGAAGGTGACTTCCTCGCCTACGCGACCAAGAAGGTCTATAACGTAGCTGGCACTGCCGGCACGGGGATCACCTCGCTGGTTGCTCCTGGCGCCGCGCGTGCCAAGTTGAACCAAGGTCTCGCCCCCAAGGACAAGCGTTACATCCAGATGGATTCTGTAACGATGGGTGGCTTGGTCAATGGTGTGGCAGCGTACTTCAACCCGTCGAACGCCATCTCGGAACAGTATCGCGAAGGCATGATCGCCCGTACCGCGATGGCTGACTTCTACGAGAACGAGCGTACTTGGTCGCTGACCAACGGTAACGACGTAACCGGCACGACGGATGCCGATGCACAAGTGACCGATGGTGGTTCGACAGTGGATATGGCTGACACAATCACCACGCAAGCGGTTGGTGCGGTATTCACGATTGCCGGCGTCTATGCCTGCCATCCCGAGACCAAGGCGGCATATAGCCATCTGCAACAGTTCGTCGTCACAGCGAATGCCTCCGGTGTCTGTACCGTTTCCCCGACGATCTACCTGACGGGTGCCAAGAAGAACGTGGTTTCCAGCACTGGCGGCACGCTGGCGGTTACGGACTTCAACAGCAAAACGGTTACGTGGGTCGGTGCGGCTTCGACCACCTACGTGCAGCCGTTGATGTACCACAAGGATGCGTTCCAGTTCGTCACCGCTGACCTCCCCCTGATGGACGACGCGCACAAGTGCACCCGTCGTACTCAGGATGGTTTGTCGATGCGCGTCTGGATGGCATCAGACATCCGCAACGATGAACTCCTGATGCGTATCGACATCCTCTACGGTATGGCCGCGCTGCGTCCCGAGTGGGCTTGCCGCATGATCGGTAGCGCCAGCTAATCATCAAATCTGAAAGGAATGAATCATGGCAACTTATGAAAGCGTAACCTACAACTCGCCGGACGGCGCTCAGATCGGGAAGTCAGCTTCCGAGAAGATCGCCTTCTACGGTGCGGTTCCCGTCATCCAGCGTGCATACAGTTCTGCTGTCCATGCTACGTCGGCTCTGGCTACCTCGACTGACTTTGGCGCTACGCAGCTTGCTGCGGTGCAGGAGATTCAGAAGACGCTCATAGCCCTCGGCATCTGGGCCACAGCTTGACGTAGTCTTCTACTAAGGCATAATAGGGGGAGTATTAACTCCCCCTATTTACGTATGATATGCACTAAATGCCATACAGATTTTCCCGAAGATTGTTTTCATGTCAGGAGAGCCACCGGGAAGCGAATTACGCAGTGTAAATATTGCATTACCAAGCGAGCCATAGAATGGCAGAAGCAAAACCCGGACAGGCGTAAGGTTATACGCAAGAAGTGGGTGGACGCCAACTATGACACTATGCAGCGTATGCGAAAACAGTGGAAATTAAATAACCCGGACAAAGTGCGTGAGAATGCCCGTAACTGGATGCGTTCGCATCCCGAAACTAGAGCGAAAAATGAAAATATTAGGCGCACCAGGGCTACATTAGCTGGCGGAAGTTTTACTGAGGCTCAAATATCGGAAATGTATCTCGCTCAGTCTGGTAAGTGTAATATGTGTAAGTGCGATCTTAACGGTAGCTTTTGTAGGGATCATATTATGCCTATCAAACTTGGTGGCACCAGTGACATAAGTAATATTCAGCTTTTGTGTCGACCTTGTAACAGCCGTAAAGGGGCTAAACATCCGCGCAACTTTGCTAATATAGATGGGGCTACGTATGGGTAAGAAAGTTGTTTTATGCGTACCTACGCTAACTAAGCCATATCAGGCTACTTTGACCGCAATTGAGCAGTCTGTTCAAGCCCTCGATACTGCAGGGTGGGAGCATTACATGGTAAGTGAAGTGGGATGCCCGTATATAAACGCGGCTAGGGCTACTATGCTACGTAAAGCTCTAGATGCTAAAGCGGACGTAATAGTGTTTATAGACCACGATGTTTCGTGGAGGCCTACGGACTTATTGAGGCTAATTGAGGCTGAAGGTGATTACGTCGTTGGGACATATAGATTCAAAAAAGAACCCGAAGAATATATGGGGCAGTTACTAGCCGACGAAACCGGAGGGCCTATCGTTCGCGATGACGGGGCTTTGGCGACGTTTTGCGCCCCCGCCGGGTTTATGAAAATAACTAACCGGTGCGTTAATACAGTCATAGAGCGTTATCCTGAGCTTTGCTATGGGGATAGGCATACGCCGCACATAGATTTCTTCAATTACGGGGCGTATAGGCATGTATTCTACGGCGAGGACTACGCAGCGTGCCGCCGTTGGATCGACATCGGTGAGAAGATATGGACAGTTCCCGATCTCGACTTGGATCACCACACGCCCGACAAGGTGTACAGGGGCAACTTACATCAATTTCTGTTGAAACAGCCCGGAGGCTCCAATGCTACTGTATAAAGAAGATGGTGGATTCCACAATTTCCAAGACGGCGCAGTTGAACAGGCCAAAAAGGAAGGGTGGATTGACGGCGCTCCGGTGTGGGCTGCGTTGATTGCTGCGAAGTCACCGGCTACCCTAACTGCTGAAGAACCAGTTAAAATAGTGACACACGCTCGTCGTGGTCGCCCCCGCAGGGAAGAACAAGCCGTCACCGTAGAGGTGCCACATGAGCACAGCCCAAACACTGATTGATCGGGCAATGCGCCTGATTGGCGCAGTTGCATCGGGTGAATCCCCGACGACACAGGAATCTACGGACGCTCTCACTGCGCTCAACAACATGATTGAGTCGTGGCAGTTGGATCGACTGTTAGTCTGGGCATACGTCGATACTGCTGTCACGCTTACTGCGGGCGATGCCTCCTATACCGTCGGGCCGAGTGCGAACTTCAATGTTACGCCGCGCCCGACCAAGTTGGAAAACATCTTCATTCGCGACTCCAATATCGATTATCCTGTCGAACTAGTGACGCAGGAACGCTGGTATGCTATACCGGACAAGACGACTGGTTCAGACATCCCAGACACAGCCTACTACGAGCCGTCATTCACGACAGGCACGCTTCAGATCTGGCCCGTACCTACCCGCGCGGTTGATCTGCATATCGTGACGTGGAGCCAGATTACTTCGTTCGCTTCGACAGCAACATCTGTGTCGTTACCTCAAGGGTTCGAACGCGCCTTGGCGTACAACCTTGCTATCGAGATTGCGCCGGAGTATCAGAAGCAGGTATCTGCCGAAGTGGCTAAGGTCGCTACCGAATCCCTGGCGGCGATCAAGCGCGCGAACAATCGCCCGATTGACTCTTACACAGAGCTATACCATGTCGTCGGGCTAGGTGCTAAGTCAGACATCTACTCGGGCGGCTATGTCTAGACTCCCCATAGCCCCTCCGGTTGAGTCTCGTGATGGCACTGTCGAGAAGGATGGACTATGTAAGAACTTGCTGGTTGAGCAGGACGAGACTGCTGTTTATGCGGCGCTTCGCCCTGCCTTGTCTTTGTTGGATACCTTATCTGGTGACGGTAACGGCATTGCCGAATTCAACGGTACTCTAGTGTCCGTCTTCGGGGCTACGCTAACCATCGGTGCAACAACTAGCACGCTAGAAGACCGCTTCTTCGATTTCGCGCAGAGTACGCTATGAGATTGCCTCTGATACCGAATCTCAGCACCAAAGACGGCGAAGCGAACAAGAACGCTCGGATGACTAACGCTTTGTCGGAGAAGAACCCGACAGGGGCTGTGTTCTGCACAGTACGACCTGGATTGGAGGTGATCGTAGAGTCTGTCGGGAATGGGCGCGGCATCGTGGAGTTCAACGACAAACTGTTGTCCGTCTATGGGTCGGAACTTCAGATACCTGTGATTCCTGACCGTATCGGGTATGGGGAACAGAACGAGAGTACGTTGGTCGGCGGTGGGCTAGAGAAGCACGTACTCCCCGCTGCCTCCAGTTATGACGGGATGCTGGTAACAGGGTTCGTCGAGCCGGGGGATGGGACAACATCGGCTTTCGTTTGGAACGGAAATCTTGAGACGCTGCAATTACTGGATCGGCTCGGTACAGGTACTGAAGGGTACGGCACGCATGTGAATGCTGCCGGCACTAAGGTTCTGGGGTATTCAAAAACCGGGGTTGGTTCCACACGGGTGCCTTTCACATGGACGGAGGCTGACGGTGTACTAGAAGTGACGGGTTTCACTGGCGTATCTACGGTGAATGGCGCCACTTCCACGTTAGACGCTTTCTGTGGGCGCGACGGGAATGGCGCTTACATATGGAAAGATGGGGTGGGTAAAACCACCTTCTCTGTCGGCACTACCACTAATCCTCTGTTCATTTCAGACACCTATGTGATCGTCGGCACTTACGTTTCTGCGGGGCAGACACATCTGTTCAAGCGTGATGCAGATGGTACGACGACGACTTTCGGACAAGGGGTTCCGACGTGCATTACCGCTGACGGTAACGCCTTCTTCGGATACTCAGGGGCATTGGGGTCGGGTATGCGTCCCGCCCGTTGGACTGCGGCAACCGGATGGGCGAACTTGTCATCGACGGCGGGGATGATCTCCGGGTGTTCGTCCGATGGTACGGTAGCCGTTGGTGCTATCGACATGGGGGCGTCCCTGCTGTATCCGTTCCGTTGGACTGCTGACGGGGGGATCGTCACGATAGATCTCGACGCTGAGTATGGTTTCACGGCGCTGATAGAGAATGGGGACTACAACCCGAAAGCGTTGAAGATCTCCAAGGATGGTAAAACCATCGTCGGATTGATGTATATCACTGCAGTGCCAACATCGAACTTCAGCATCTTTGTGTATCAGATCGACTACGGGTTTGATACGGTTTTGCGGATCAACAAGTCTATTCAGAACAGCAGTTACCAGTATGTCGTGCCTAGTGGTGACGGGTGGTCTGTGTTTTACACGATCAACGCGGGAGAAGACCCGGAGACTTTCGAGATTCTTGAATACATGTACCGCTGGACACGAGACACCGGACAATTCCGCGACTTGGCTACCCTTGAAGACCAGTTCTTCGACTTTGTGCAGAGTACGCTATGACACAACAACTACTCATCAAATCCAAAACAGCGGCGTGGTATCTCACCGAGTCTCTGAATCATCTGCTCTATACGCAGGTATTCGACAATCCAGCATGGAGTCCGTCGAACTGCACGGTACTGACTGGACAGACCGACCCGGATGCCGGAACGACGGCATCCCGCATCACGGCAACGGCAAACAATGCCACCTTATTACAAAGCGTGACGCTGAACGCGCAGTCGCTCAATCGGACGCTATCCATCTATTTCAAGCGACAAGCTGGTTCGGGTAACATCTCCCTGACGGCTGACGGTTCGACCTACGAGGTAGTGACGATTACTGGTAGTTGGGTTCGCTACGACGTGTCTGCTGTCGCCTCCGGTACAGTGAGCGTCGGGCTGAAGATCGCCGTTAGCGGGGATGCTGTAGATATTGCGTTTGCCCAATACGAGGATGGGCTGACTGCGGGAACCTATGACGCGAACACCTCGTCGGTCTATACAGTCACACAGATCGTTGATGCTGACTACCCGGCGAACACGACTCGTGGGTGCGCTTTCTTGGACGGACGATTCTTCGTCATGTCGCAGAAGGGGGAGATTTACCAGTCGGACTTGGAGGACGCGGCATCCTGGTCGGCGCTCGGGTTCATCCAGTCACAGATTGACCCTAGCGACGGAGTATTCCTAGCCAAGACCCAGAACTACATCGTAGCGTTCAAGGAGTGGAGTACCGAGTTCTTCTACGACGCGGCTAACGCTACGGGTTCTATCCTGGCGCCGGTACAGAACGCAGCCTTCCAGATCGGCTGCGCTGCTGATGGGTCTGTACAAGATCTCGGGGGAACGATTGTATGGATGGGTCAGACCCGCAACGGTTTTGGACGTAGTATCTTCTCCATGTCAGGGACGCAACCGCAGAAGATCAGTTCGCAGAACGTCGATAAGATACTTGATACTGATGACTTGGCTGATGTTCGATCATGGGTTGCTCAGGTAGGTTCTCACACGCTATATGGTATAACCTTAGTGACAAGTGCGGTCACTTTGGTGTATGATTTCCCCACGCAGCAATGGTCGCTTTTCACCTATCTGGCGATAAGTGGGGCAGCAAAGACCATTACGGCAATTACTGCGGCGGGTGTCGTGACATCAACGGCTCATGGACTGAGCGATGGCGACATAGTGAATATCACCTCCACCAACTCTGATTTCAACGGGTGGCATGTCGTGACCGCAGTATCGACCAACACATTCCAGATCCAGGCTACCGGAACCGCGTTCAGCGGCAGCGGTTCGGCGCAGAAGTACGCGGAGACCTACTTCCCTGTCGTTGCGTCGGTGCGCGCTGAAGGGCGGCAGTACATGCAGGACGCCGCCTCTGGCGCGCTGTATGAGTTCTCGCAAGACGCCTATGTGGATAACGTCGGTGCTATCGCCGCCCGCGTGCGTACTCCGAAGCTGGACAACGGGACGGCAAATCCGAAGTTCATGGCGAGCGCCGAGTTGATTGGTGACAAGATCGACTCGACTGCCTTGGTACGCTATACCGATGATGACTACGCGACGTACTCCAGTTTCCGCCCCGCAGATCTGTCGGCTACCCGTTCCCGTTTGCGCCGGTTGGGTAATTACAACCGCCGTTCATTTGAAATCCTGCACGTAGGGAACGCACTGTTCCGTATGGAAGCATTAGAAATCGAGTAAGGAGAATCACTATGCCGATAGGTATCGTTGGCAATCAAGAGCGCCCTTTCACCTTTCAGCTAGGTGGTAATAACTTCAGTCTGTCCAGCCGTAATCCCGATGGCACTGTGAATCTCTATCGCGGGGATGGGCAGATGTTCAATAACATCTCACGCGAGGTTGCTACTTCACAGT
>JACCDR011442351.1_pt1 | contig 19624 bp, 18 predicted proteins | sample 7446431 | NCBI WGS metagenome assembly JACCDR01 (sample SAMN15323443, study PRJNA562643) | freshwater metagenome | isolation source: river surface water | place: USA:Blue River Watershed | collected 2017-08-17 | reverse complement strand
GGGGCGAAACGACCGCGAGAAAGCGCCAGTGGCTGGCCCCAGGAATTCCCCATCTGCGGCCCCATCTGCAAGCATGGGGAGCTGCTGACCCATGGCGGCTGAGCTGATCACCCAGGCCGAGTACGCCCGTCGGCGCGGCGTGGACCCGACGACGGTCCGCGATGCGATCCGGGCCGGGCGCATCTCGCTGATCGACGGACGCATCGACCCGGCGGTGGCCGACATCCAGTGGGCGCGCAACACCCGGGCCCGCGTCAAGACCGCGCCGCCGGCCAGCGCACCGGCAGCCGGCGCTGCACCGGCGACCGACCGGGCCGGCGAGCCCTTGCAGGTGGGCGGCGACGCCGATTACTGGGTCAGCCGGGCGCGGCGCGAGCGTGCGGCGGCCGAACGCGAAGAGATCGCGCTGGCCGAGGACCGCAAGCGGCTCATCGACAAAGAAGCCGCGCTGACCACGATCTACACCGCCTTCCGGATGCTGCGCGACACCTGCCTGCCGCTCGGGCGTGAGGTGGCAGCCCGGGCGGCCTCGATGTCATCGCCGGCCGAGGTGCAGTCGCTGATCGACGAGGCGATGCGGGCGCGCTTCCGCCAGGCCCACGCCAAGCTGCTGGCCGCTGCCGTTCGCAGCCTGGGCGGCGAGCCTGAGCCGGCCGAGCCTGACGACCATGGGAGCCATGCGCCGTGATGCGTGACTGCGACCCTGACGTGCTGGCGAAGGTGGCCGGCGCCGTGCTGCCCGACCCGGATGCACGCCTGGACGAGTGGGCCGAGGACCACGTCGTCATCCCGAAGGGCGCGGCGTTCTCGGGCCCGTACCGGCTGGCCCACACGCCGCCCGCGCGCCGGCTGCTGCAGGTGCTGTCGCCGGTCGACCCCACCGCCCGGGTGGTCGCGAAGGTGGCCAGCCAGATGCTGAAGACGCAGGTTTTCATCTGCGCGGCCCTGGGCTGGATCGACACCGCGCCGGCCAACATCATCGCGCTGGAGCCGACCGACGGCCTGGCAAAGCGCCTGTCCGCGCGGTTCTCCAAGGCCGCCGAGGTATGCGAGCCGGTGCGCGCCAAGCTGGCCGCGCCGCGCAGCCGGGACAAGCGCAACACCATCGACGCGAAGGAATTCGACGGCGGCACCCTCTATATCACGACCGCTGGATCCGACGCCAACTTGGCCGAGATCCCGGCCCGCTACCTGTTCTGCGACGAGGTCTCCCGCGAGGGCTACAAGGTCAAGGCCGGCGGCGAGGGCGACAAGATCAAGCTGGCTGAGGCCCGGCTGAGCACCTATGAGGGCATCAGCAAGGCGTACTTCGTGAGCTCGCCCACCGACACCGACGACTGCGCGATCGACGCGCTCTACAAGCAGGGCACGCAAGAGCACTACCACGTCCCGTGCCCGCACTGCGGCCACCTGCACGAGCTCGTCCAGGCGAACTTCCGCTACACCGTCGCCGACGGCGGCCAGCGCGTGCTGCGGGCGTGGTTCGTCTGCCCCGACTGCGGCGGCGAGATCGAGGAGCACGACAAGCTCACGATGCTGCCCGATGTCGGCATGGGCGGGCAGGCCCGCTGGGTCGCCACGGCCGAGGGCGACGGCATGACGGTCAGCGTGACCCTGTCGGCCTTCTACGCGCCGCTGGGCTCGATCAGCTGGAAGTCGCTGGCCAAGGAGCACCACCAAGCCAAGGCGGCCGAGGCGCTGGGCAACGTGCAGCCGATGCGGGTCTACACGAACACCCGGCTGGCCCTGACCTACGAGCGCCAGGGCGACAGCGTGGCGCATGCCGAGCTGGTGCAGCGGGCCGGCGACTGGCCGATGCGCACCGTGCTGCGCCAGATCCTGGTCCTGGTGGCAGCCGTGGACGTCCAGCGCGGCGCCAATGCGCGCCTGGAGGTGTCGGTGTGGGGCTTCGGCCGTGGCGAGGAATCGCAGCTCGTGGACCGCCGCGTGATCTACGGCGACCCGGAAATCGAGGACGGACAGCCGGGCAGCCCCTGGACCGAACTGGACGCCTACCTGGCGCAGCCGGTCCGCCACGCCAGCGGCGCGATGCTGCCGATCCGGGCCACCGCCATCGACTCGTCGGACGGTCAGGTCACGAATACGGTCTATCGGTTCTGCCGCACCCGGGCGCACCGGCACGTGCTGGCGATCAAGGGCCGGCGCGAGCTGGACCGCGTGCTGGGCCGCCCAACGTGGCAGGACGTGGACTTCCGCGGCACCCAGGTCAAGCGCGGCGTCAGGCTCTGGAAGGTCGGCACCGACATCGCCAAGGGCACCATCTACGCCCGGCTGCGGCTGGTGCGGCATGGCGCCGGGTACGTGCACCTGAGCCGCCACATGCCCGTCGAGGCCTTCGAGCAGCTCACTGCCGAACGGCTGGTCGTCACCACGAACGGCGGCCAGTCGCGCAAGCGCTGGGTCAAGCGGGCCGGCGCCGCCAACGAGGAGCTGGACAAGGCCGTGTACGCGCTCGCAATGGCGCACTACATCGGCATCCCGTCCTGGGGCCCGGCCGACTGGGCCCGCATCGAGCGCCGCCTTCTGGGACAGGCCGATGGCGAGACGCCAGACCTGTTCATGGCCACGCCGGAGCAGGGCGCAACCGTCAAGGAAGACGGGACCGATGCAGACGATGCCGACGAAGACGACCAGGGCGACCAGGACCCGCCCGAAGCTGCCGAGGAACCCTCTGCCACTGCCGCGCCGCCGGCCATCACCGTGATTTCCAGCACCCGCCCGATCGTGCCCACCGTCGCCAAGACGGGCGCCGAGATGCTGGCCGCCATCCACCGATTCCGCGCACAGCGCCGTTGACCGCATGGACACCCTGACGATCATCCTCCGCACCATCCGCCGCGAGATCGAGGCCACCGGCGTGCCGCCCGACTCGCTGCAGGACGCGCTGACCCGGGCCGAGCGCACCGTGCGCGGCAGCCTGGGCGGTGGCGTCCACCTGATCACCCGGGCGCCCGACCCGTCGACGGCCGAGCGCATCGCCCAGCTCGCACCGGCGCTCAGCACCAAGCAGATCAGCGAGCGCCTGGGCGTCAGCGACCGCCACGTGCGCCGCGTCATCGCCATGCTGCGGCGTTGACCGCTGCCCGAATGTTCGGACACGCGCCCGTGTTCGATGTCCGCACGTCACGCGATGCTGGCGGCAGTTGATCGAAGGGGACTCACATGCAAGTTCGGATGCTCAGGGACATGTTCGGCGCAGACCGGACGCTGTACGTCAGCGGGCAGATCTATGACCTGGCGGACGCGCTTGCGCTGTCGTTCATCGGGGTCGGGGCTGCAGTGGATGTCGGGACGGCGCGGGAAGACCAGCAGGGCACCGCGGTCGTAGACGGCCTGACGGCAGCACAGATCGCAGCCGGAGCGACGGGGATCGCTGGGGTGACGGCAAGCGGGATTCTGCTTTCTGCTGGTGGATTGGGGGCGCCAGCCTTCGCCTCCCTGGCTGGAGCGTCGAAGATTTTCGGCGTCGGGTCAGGCGGCACCGCCATCTCTCTTGGCGTCACCATGGTGACGCAGCATCCGGCCGAATGGGATTTCGTCGGCGCTCAATTGTTCTACGAGAACCAGTCGGGCTCTGCCTACACGATCACCAAGGCTCGCGCCGCTTCGACGGCGACCCACCAAGATATTGCATCGACCGCCACCTGGTATGACGCGACGTTTGCCGGCTCTGCATCCGGCACTGTTGCAGCGACACCTTCTGGCGCTGGCAGCGATATTCAGGGCAGCTTTCTATTGTCGGACTACCTCCCGGTTCTGTCGGTTCCGCGAACCGACGACACGACAAAAACTCCGCTGCTGCAGGTCCGCAGTTACTTCGCTGCTGCCGCAAACGGCCTGTCGGTCGGAGCTGGCGATATTGCCGCATGGAATGCCGGCATCGCCGCTTACGGACGACAATACGCAGCGAGAGCCCCCGCTGGCGATGTGACCGCCACGTTCACTGCGTCGCAGCAGCCGCTTGAGGCTGGAACATGGATCGTTCCTGCTTCCGTGCTTTTCCACTACGCGTCAAGCGTCCGCACCATTCTTGTCTGCGGAGACAGCCTCAGCAAGGGGCACTTGACCACGGGGGGCGCAACGTCGTGGCCAGCCATCGCGTCTGGGATGCTGCGGCAGGCTGGCAAGCGGTACGCCGCACACAACCTCGCATGGACCGGGCAGACGCTGGCCGCTTCGATCACCCGCAGCAAGCTAGCAATCGCGGCGCTGAAGCCTGACTATGCAGCCTTCTTTGCGTGGTCACCGAACGATGCCGCAGCCGGCAGCACCACCCAGGCGACCTTTGATGCCGGGTATAGCCGCGCGCTTGAGCATGTGAGCTGGTGCCGCCGAAACGGTGTCGAGCCGATCCTCTGCACGTCAGGCCCATGGCAGGCGCTGAACGCTGGGCAAAACACGATCCGTCGTGCCAACAACACAAGAATCCTTTCGCTTCGCAGTGCCGGGATTCGCGTGTTTGATTTTGCTTCGGTGCTGGAAGACCCGAGCAACAACGCGCAGATCCTTCCGGCTTACAGCCAGGGCGATGGCCTGCATTACAACGATGCCGGGCACGCCGCAATGGCGAGTCTTGTGGCGGCGCATTTCTAAGCCACTACAAGAGGGCATGAACATTCATGCCCAATGACTTCAGCCGGTCGCAATAACACCACGTAACCATGCCCCTCCCCACCACCTTCACCTCCGGCGACGCCTTCACCGCCACCATCACCAACGCCAGCTACCCGGCCGGCGCTGGCTGGGCGGCGCAGATGGTGCTGATCGGGCCGACCCGGCAGACCATCATCGGCATCATCTCGGGTGATGACTTCGTGTTCACCGCCGACAGCGCGGCGACCGCGAGCTGGGCGGCGGGCAGCTACACGGCCCGGATCCTCTACACGCAGGCCGGGGCGCGGACCACGGCCGAGTCCGGCACGCTGCAGGTGCTGCCCGATCCGGCGGCCGGTGGCACCGATGCCCGGGCGCTGATGGGCACCTGGGCCCGGATCCTGGCGGACCTGGAGGCGGCCTACCAGGCGCACATCACGTCCGGCCGGGCCGTGGTTGGCAGCTACAGCATCGGCGGGCGCTCGATGAGCTACCAGACCACCGCCGAGCTGGTGCGCGCCATCGACAACGCCCGACGCGAGGTCGCCCGCGAAGAGGCCGCCGCCAAGCTGCTGCGCGGCGAGTCGGCCCGCAACAAGCTGCAGATCCGCATGTGACGGACTGGCCGGGCCGTTGATCGCCCGGCCAACTTTCGGACATCGGCGCGTGTTCGATGTCCGCCTCGGTCGGCACAGTGATTCCCATGCCGACCTTCCTGCAGCGACTCGCGACCCGCCTGGGCTATGTGCCCCTCGCGCAGGCCGATGCGCGCGTGCAGGAGGTCTCTGCCCAGGCCCGCGCCGCCATGCGTCAGCAGCGCAGCCTGCTGGCCTCGCTGACCACCGCCGATGTCGCGAGCTGGGGCAGTGATGCCGAGCACATCAACACCGACACGTCAGCCGGCCTCGCCACGGCCCGCGCCCGCAGCCGTGATGCCGCCCGCAACTACGGCACCGCCCGGCGCTTCCTGGGCATGGTCCACAGCAACGTCTTGGGGCCGTTCGGCGTTCGCTACCAGTCCCGCGTGCGCACCGGCGCCGGCTCGCTGAAGTCCAGCGTCAACGACAACCTGGAATCCGCCTGGAAGGCCTGGGGCTCGCGCGGCGCCTGCGACGTGACCGGCCGCTACAGCTGGAAGCAGGTCCAGCGCTTGGTGCTGCGCCATGTCGCGGTCGACGGCGAGGTGCTTATCCGCTTCCTGCCCGGCCGTGGCCCGCACCGCATCCAGATCCAGATCATCCGCGCCGACGCGCTGGCGATCACGCTGCACCAGGACCTGTCGGGCGGCCGGCGTGTGCGGCAGGGCGTCGAGGTCGACGCCGATGGCCGCGTGCTGGCCTACCACCTGCGCACCGACGCATCGGTCGACATGGTGTCCGAGCACGTGCCCGGCTCCCGCGCCGGCATCAAGCGCGTGCCGGCCGACGAGATCATCCACCTGATGCTGGCCGAAGAGGCGGACCAGCTGCGCGGCGTGCCCTGGATGTCCACGGCGCTCAAGAAGCTGCACCAGCTCGAAGACTTCGCGCAGGCCGGCCTCAACAAGGCCCGCGAGTCGGCCAAGCGAGGCGGCTGGTTCAAGTCCGCCACCGACGCCGGCCCACCGCCGCCGCTGCACGATGGCGAGGATGCCGAAGGCAAGTTCGCCACGCTGCAGGACGGCACCTGGGAACAGCTCCCGCCCGGCCTGGAGGCGCAGCCCTTCGAGAACGAGTACCCGAACATCGAGTATGGGCAGTTCGTCAAGGACTGCCTGCGCCAGATCGCCAACGCCTTCGGCACGTCTTACATCACGCTGGGCAACGACCTGGAGGCCGTCAACTACAGCTCGGGGCAGCTCGGCCTGGAGGGCGAGCGCACGCTGTGGCAAGAGCTGCAGCAGTGGTTCATCTCCGACTTCGTGGAGCCCGTGTTCCGCCGCTGGCTGAGTTACGCCGCCCTGGCCGCGCCGCAGCTCTCCTCGCTGGCCTTCGACAAGCTCGACCTCTACGCGGACGCCGCCCGCTGGCAGCCGCACCGCTGGCAGCCGCTGGACCCGCTGAAGACCACCGAGGCGCACCGTGCCCGTATCGACGCCCGTCTGACCAGCCCGCAGCGCGTCATCTCCGAATCCGGCGACGACCCGGACGAGATCCTGGCCGAGTTGCAGGAGTGGCAGGACAAGACCGCCAACCTCAAGCCGCCGGCCGCGCCTGCTGCGCCGTCCAGCGCCCAGGCTGCCACCGATGCCGAGCAGGCAGCCGCCCGGCGCCTCACCCTCATCGCCAGCCGCGCCCTGGAGACCTGACCCATGACCACCGACACCATCGACCGCCACGTGATCCCCGCCGACGTGCGCTCGGCCATCGCCACGCCGCAGCGCCGCGCCATGGCCGAGCGCGCCAAGGTCGACACCGAGGCCCGCACCGTCGAACTGGCCTTCGCCAGCGACCTGCCGTATCAGCGCTGGTGGGGCATGGAGATCCTCGACATGGCCGCCAGCTCGGTCGACCTGTCGCGCCTGAACGCCCGCCACCCGCTGCTGCTCAACCACGACCCCGAATCCCAGATCGGCGTGGTCGAGCGCGCCTGGATCGACAGCGACCGCAAGGCCCGCGCCGTCGTGCGCTTCAGCCGCAGCGCGCTGGGCGAAGAGGTCATGCAGGACGTGATCGACGGCATCCGCGAGCTGGTCAGCGTCGGCTACTCGATCGACGACATGGTGCTGGAGTCGCGCACCGACGACATGGCGACCTACCGCGTCACCCGCTGGACCCCTTACGAGGTGTCCATTGTCAGCATCCCGGCCGATCCCAGTGTGGGTGTCGGCCGTTCCATGGCCCCCGGGGCCGCAACCGCTCACGTCAAGGAGACCCTCATGAGCGAAGTCCTCACGCCCGCCCCGGCAGCCCCCGCGCCGGACATCCGTGTCATCGAGAACAACGCCGTCGCCGCCGAGCGTCAGCGCATGAGCGCCATCCGCGCCATGGGCAACGTGCACAAGATGGGCGAGCTGGCCGAGAAGGCCATCAACGACGGCACCAGCGTGGACGCGTTCCGCGCCCAGGTGCTGGAGAACCTGGAGCGCGCCGGCACCATCACGCCGGCCGTCAAGCCCGAGCTGGGCCTGAGCAAGAAGGAACAGGCGTCCTACAGCATCACCCGCCTGATGCGCGCCATGCTCGACCCGCACGACCGCGAGGCCCTGGCCGCCGCCGCGTTCGAGATCGAGTGCTCGACCGCCGCCCGCAAGCTGCGCCCGCTCAACGAGCAGGGCCACCTGGGCAGCGAGCGCGCCTCGGGCTTCACCGTGCCGGTCGACGTGCTGCAGGGCTCGCTGGCCCACTCCGACGAGCAGCGCGCCGCCCTGGCGATGCGCCTGCAGCGTGACCTGACGGTCGGCACCGCGTCGGCCGGCGGCAACCTGGTCGCCACCGACCTGCTGGCCGGTTCGTTCATCGACCTGCTGCGCTCGCGCATGGTGCTGGCCGGCCTGGGCGCCACCATCCTGGACGGCCTGACCGGCAACGTCGCGATCCCGTCGCAGACCGCTGGCGCGTCGACCTACTGGGTCGCGGAAGGCACCGCGGTCACCGAGTCGCAGGCCGCGTTCGGTCAGGTCACGCTGACGCCCAAGACGGTCGGCATGTTCACCGACTACTCGCGCAAGACGCTGCTGCAGACCACGCCGGCCATCGAGGCGCTGGTGCGCGCCGACCTGGCCATGGGCATCGCCACCGAGATCGACCGCGTCGGCATCGCCGGCTCGGGCACCTCGCCGGAGCCGCGCGGTGTCATCAACACCGCCGGCATCGGCGCCGTGGCCGGTGGCACCAACGGGGCTGCGCCGACCTACGCCCACATGGTCGCCCTGGAAGAGGCCGTCGCCCTGGCGAACGCCGACATCGGCTCGCTGGCCTACGTGACCAACGCCAAGATGCGCGCCCAGCTCAAGCTGACGCAGGTCTTCAGCTCGACCAACGGCCAGTCGGTGTGGCAGGGCAACGAGGTCAACGGCTACGCGGCCGCCGTCACGCAGAACTGCCCGAGCAACCTGACCAAGGGCACCAGCTCGGGCGTGTGCTCGGCCATCGTGTACGGCGCGTGGCGCGACCTGCTGATGGGCTTCTGGTCGGGCCTGGACCTGATCGTCGACCCGATCACGTTGGCCACCTCCGGCGGCCGCCGCATCGTGGCCCTGCAGGACGTGGACGTGGCCGTGCGCCGTGCCGCGTCCTTCAGCGCGATGCTGGACGCGCTGCGCACCTGATGACCTGACCTGACGCCGGGCCCGGTCATCCCGGGCCCGTGCGGCGGGCCAGCCACTCCACCTGACGCGAGATCCACATGCGCATCCTCCTCACCAGCAACACCTTCGCGCCGTCGATGGACGGCCCGGTCTTCCTGCCCGAAAACACCTTCGCCGACATGGAGCCCGACAGCGCGCGCGGCATCGTGCTGGCCGGCAAGGGCCTGTACGTCGACCCGAAGGACGACCCGACCAAGCTCAAGCAGCACACCGCGCCCGAGCCGCTGGTGCGTGTCGTGTCCGACGCCATCAAGGCGGCCGACAAGGCCCCGTCCAAGTAAGAGATCATGGCCTTCACCGAGCTGATGGTCGTGTTCGTGGGCGACTTCGGTGTCGCCGCCACGCGCACGCCTGCGGCCGGTGGATCCGCCCAGGACGGCACGGTCATCTTCGATCAGCCGGGCTCGGTGGTCGATGGCATGGACGTGATCGCCACCGAGCCGCTGGCCCTGATGGCCTCGACCCAGTGGCCCACGCTGGCGGCCGGCGACCTGCTGACCATCGGCGCGCACGGCTACCGCGTGCGCCAGGTGCTGCCGCTGGACGATGGCGCCACCAAGCGGGCCGTGCTGGCCCAGGTGAGCTGACATGGCTCTCGCTGCTGCCCAGGTCATCGATGCGGTCGCCGCGCGCCTGCTTGCCGTGTTCCCCGGCGCGGTCTTCACCGACCGGGCCTGGCCCATCGTGACGCTGCCCGCGTGGCGCGTGCTGGCCGGGGACGAGTCGATCGCGCCGATGACCGTGCACGGGCTGCAGCAGCACGACCTGGAGGTCGAGCTGATCGGCGTGGTGCGCGCGGTCGACGCGGTCGATGACGCGATGCACGCGCTGGCCAGCCAGGCCCTGACCGCCCTGAACACCCCGAGCCCCGTGCTGGGCTTCACCCTCACCGGCATCGGCCGCGCCCTGCAAGGCGAAGCAGAAGCCGCTCACGGCCAGATCACCCTGCGTGGCCTGGTCTCGTTCGCCACCGCGCCGGCTGCGCCGGACACCCTCATCACCATCTCCTGAAGGAGCCCCCATGCCCACCATCAACAAGTGGACCGGCGTCGGTGTCGATGTGCAGACTGCCCTCGCCAGCGCCCTCACCATCACCGCCATCAGCAAGGCGTCCGAAGCGGTCATCACCGCCACGAACTCGCTGACGGCCGGCGGCTACGTGCTGATCATCTGCAACGGCATGAACCAGATGAACTACCGCGTGGTCCGCGTCAAGACGCCCACCGGCACGAACTTCGTGGCCGAGGGCGTCGACAGCACGAACTTCGACACGTTCACCAGCGGCACGGCCCAGCTCATCACGTTCGGCGCGTCGGCCTCGACCTTCGTGGACGTGAACATGTCCGGCGGCGAGGCCGAGTCGATCGACGTGACCACCGTGCACGACACGGTCAAGAAGGAGATCCCGGGCGCCAAGTCGGCCGTCTCGGTGGCCATCTCCAGCCTCTGGGACCCGACCGATGCCGCGCTGGTGCAGCTCAAGGCTGCCGATGACGTGGGCGCCATCCGGGCCATCCAGCTGCGCTTCACCTCGGGTGCCCGCGTGCTGTTCGCGGCCTACCCGAGCGCGCCGCTGCTGCCCACGGGCTCGACCGGCGACAAGGTGCAGACGCCCGTCAGCCTCAAGCTGGCCGGCCCCGCACAGGCCTACTCGACCTGATCGGCATGGCCATCGATCGCACGCAAGTGCCGGCGCCGGTGGCGCCGCGCGAGGCCATCCAGGTCGACGAGCTGGGCGGCGAGGTCATCGTGCAGGGCCTGCTGCTCAGCCAGCGACTGCAGATGGCGGCGGCCCGCCAGCGCCTGTCGGTTCCGCGTGCCGGCGAGACCGAGGAAGAGGCCCGCGAGCGCGCTGCCGGCGATGTCATCTGCGAGACCCTGGCGCGCTGTGTGCTCGCCAGCGACGGCGAGCCGCTGTGGTCGGCCGCGCAGTGGCAGGTCTTCGGCTCGACGCACGTCAGCGCCGCGCTGGGCCTGTTCAACGCGGCCCAGCGGCTCAACGGCTTCGACTCGGGTGCCGCCCGGGGAAACTGACCGGCCAGCCGGACCTGCGCGCCGCGTACCGTCTGGCCATGCTTCTCGGGCGCACCGTGCATGAGCTGGCGGTCACCATGACCGCCGAGGAGTTCGGCATGTGGCAGGTGTACCTGGCCGAGGAGCCAATCCCGGCGCCGCACATGCGCCTGCACGCCGACATCATGGCCGCGCACGCCAACGGCCCGCTGACCCGTGAAGACCGCCGGCTGTGGCGCGGCGGTGACTTCATGCCCGAGCTGTGGGTCGACCCGGTGCGCGACACGCCGCCGGCCGGCCCTTCCTTCCACGACATCCAGTCCGCCATCGGCGGGTGGTTCAAGGGGTGAGCCATGGCTGACCAGCAGGCCCGCATCGTCATCTCGGCCCAGGACAAGACCGGCGGCGCCTTCGCGTCGGTCGAGAAGGGCCTGTCCGGCATCACCACCAAGGCCGGCGCGCTGCAGGCCGCCACGGCCGGCATTCCGGCGATCGGCCCGCTGATCGCGGCGGCGTTCTCGGGCGCCGCGTTCAAGGGCGTGGTCGACAGCCTCGACACCTTCGACGACCTGGCCGAGAAGACCGGCATCAGCGCGGAGCGGCTCAGCGAGCTGCGGTATGCATCGGAGGTCGCCGGCACGTCCTTCGAGGATCTGCAGGCGGGCACCCGCAAGCTGGTCCAGCAGATGGCCGCCGCCGCCGGTGGCAGCAAGGAAGCCCAGGCCACGTTCGAGGCGCTCGGCGTGTCGGTGACCGACTCGACCGGCAAGCTGCGCGGCACCGACGAGGTGCTGCAGGATCTGGCCGACCGCTTCGCCAGCTACACCGACGGCCCGGCCAAGGCCGCGCTGGCGACCGACCTGTTCGGGCGCAGCGGCGCGCAGCTCATCCCGGTGCTCAACAAGGGCAGCCAGGGGCTGGCGGACCTGTCGGCCGAGGCGCAGCGCCTGGGCGCGACCATCGACAACGACGCCGCCGCGGCAGCCGGCCGGTTCAATGACAACCTCGCCAAGCTCAGCCTGCTGGGCAAGGGCGCGGCCGCATCGCTGGTCGGCGACATGCTGCCGGCCCTCAACCGCGTGCTGGAGTCGATCACCGCCGGCCGCGAGGCGTTCGGCGGGCTGCTGGCCTACCTCGGGTCGGACCTCACCTTCAAGGGCGAGTACAAGATCCCGCTCGACGGCGTGCAGGCGTACAAGGCCGAATTCGAGTCGCTGCAGCAGCGCATCGCGGAGGCCCGCCAGCGCATCGAGACCGAGCCCTTCGACCCGTTCGGCCAGAAGGGTCTGCAGGAGCTGGAACAGCGGCAGGTCAAGGTCCAGCAGCTGATCACCTACTACTCGAAGCTGGCCGGGCTCAGCAGCGGCGCGGCCGGCGGTGGCCGGGGCTTCGTGGCGCAGGCCCAGGTCGAGGCGCCCGTTCCCACCAAGCCCGACGAGGCCGCCGCCAAGGCCGGCCAGCAGGCGCTGCAGGCCTACGATGCGCTCATCGCCAAGATCCGCGGCCGCGTCGACGAATCGAACCGCGAGGTCGCGGCCGCCGGCAAGGTGTCCGAGGCCGACAAGTTCGCCGCCCAGATCGTGCAGGAGCTGGCCGCCGGCAAGTCCAAGCTCAACGAGGCGCAGAAGGCCGCCGTCCGGTCGGCGCTGGATTCCGCCTCCGCCCAGCTTCGCGAGAACGAGGCGCTGAAGGCGGCCCGCGAGGCCCGCGAGGACATGGCCCGCACCCAGGCCCGGCTGACCGACGAGGCGCTGCGCGAGTCCGAATCGATCGCGGGACAGACCGAGTCGCTGCGCCTGCAGGCCGAGGAAGCCGGGCTCACCGCCACGGCGCTGCAGCAGCTCGCGCTGGCCCGCACCGAGGCCGCCCAGGCCGCCGCCGACCAGCAACTGGCCGACGCCATCGCGGCCGCCGCTGATCCGCAGCGCATCGAGGCGCTGACCCTCACGTCCGAGGAGCTGCGCACCCAGGTGCAGCTGCGCCGGCAACTGGTCCAGCAGGAACAGGCCCGCGACGCAGCCGCCATGGCCATGCAGGCGCTGGACGAGGCCGAGGCGATCGGCCAGCAGACGCAGGCGCTGCGCGACAGCATCGCCGAGATCGGCCTGACGACCCGCCAGCTCGAAGCGCTGCAGATCGCCCGGCTGCAGGCCACGGCGGCCACCCGGCAGCAGGCCGTCGCCGACGCCATTGCCAGCGGGGCCAGCGCGGAGACGGTCGAGGCGCTGCAGATCGAGCTCGACGCGCTCAACGAGTACATCGAGGCCCGCCGCGAGCTGGGCCGCGAGACCGACGCCTTCGGGGCCGACACCGCGCGCGGGCTGCAGCGTGGCCTGGATGCCTACCGCGAGAGCCTGGGCACCGCCAGCGACCAGGCCGCCGAGTTCGTGCAGAACACGGCCGGCAGCCTGGAAGACGGCCTGCTGAGCCTCTACCGTAGCCAGGAAGGAGCGGCCAAGCAACTGGTCAACACCATCCTGGACGAGTTCATCCGGCTCACCGTCATCAAGCCCCTGCTCAACGGCATCTTCGGCGGCAAGGACGGATCCACCGGGCTGGTTGGCTCACTGGCTGGGCTGTTCGGCGGTGCGCGCGCGGAAGGCGGGCCCGTCAGCGCCGACAAGACCTACCTGGTCGGCGAGCGCGGGCCGGAGCTGTTCACGCCCCGGGCGGCCGGCCAGATCACGCCCAACAGCGCGCTGGGCGGCACCACCGTCAACATGCACGTCAGCGTGGGCGAATTCGTCACGCCGACGCAGCTGGCCCAGGTGGCCCAGTCGGTGCAGCAGGCGGCGATCGCCGGATCGATCGAAGGCAAGCGGCGCGGCCGGTACTGACCCCCTGACCACGGTGGGCGGACATCGGCGGGTGGTCGATGTCCGCCTTTCTCGTGAGCATCGACCTGCTCATGAGGATCAACGCGACAAACGCTGCGAGGGGTGCCGATGGCCGTCTATGACTGGCCCAGCGGGCCTGCCTTCGCGCCTGCATCGGTGAACTGGTCGCTGCGCCAGAACACCATCAAGTCGCGCTCGCCCCTCAACGGCTCCACGCAGGTCATCTCGCTGCCCGGCGCCCGCTGGACCGTCACGCTGTCCTTCGGCGGCCACCGGCCCGAAGTGCGTGCTGAGCTGGAGGCGTTCCTCAACAAGCTCAGCGGCGGCGAGCACCGCGTGCGCATGGCCCACCCGACCCGCACGCAGCCCGCGCAGCTTCGTGGCTCGCCGGTCGTCAACGGCGCGGTGGCTCAGTTCGCGAGCCTGCTCAACATCGACGGCACCATCACCGCCGCCGACGGTGGCACGCCCCGGCTGCTGCCCGGCGACTTCCTGCAGCTGCCGACCTCCAACGGCGACCAGCTTGTGCAGGTCGTCAACACGACGTCGGGCCTGAACCTGACCGGCGTCGAGATCCGGCCCATGCTGCGCGGCTCGGTCGCCGACAACGCCGTGGTGACGATCCTGCCGGCACGGGCGGTGTTCATGCTGGATGACGACCAGCCCAGCTTCGAGCGCCTGCCCGGCAACGCCTGCGGCCCGATGACCGTCAGCTTCGTCGAGGCCTTCTGATGGCGCGGCTGTCGCTCACGTCCGGCTTCACCACCGCGATGGCCGCCGGCACGGCCCGGCCGTTCCCGCTCATCGAGCTGCAATTCAGCTCGGGCACGGACTACCTCTGCGGCCTGGATTTCCCGGTCGTCTATGCCGGCAACACCTACACGCCGGCCTACGGCGTCATGCAGATCCAGGCCATCGAGGAGACCGCCGCCAGCGCGGAAGGTCTGCAGATCACGATCATGTCCGCGCCGACGGCCAACCTGGCGCTGGCCCTGACCGAGCGCGTCCAGGGCCGGCCCATGACGCTGCGCATGGCCCTGATTGACGACACCGGCACGCTGCAGGTCGACCCGAACGTGTGGTCGGGCGAGATGGACACGCTGGCCATCGATGAGCGCAGCAGCTCGCCGCTCGTCACGCTGACGGCCGAGTCGATGTTTGCGGTGTGGGACCGCTCGCGGCCCGTGCGCTACACCAACGCGCAGCAGCAGATCCTCTATCCCGGCGACCGTGGCCTGGAGTACGTCGAGACCATGGCCGAAGCGGCCATCGTCTGGCCCGGCAAGGCGTTCTTCGCGGTCTGACGATGAGCTTCCTCTCGAACCTCATCACCACCGCGTTCGCCTACGTCGCGTCGGGCTTCAACCCGTGGGTGGCCGCCTACACCTGGGCCGCCGGAACCTACAGCGACATGGACCAGCGGCGCCGGCAGCGCAACCAGCGCGCCGACTTCAACCGCAAGCTGGCCGACCGCTACCAGATGGTCAGCATCACGACCGACCCCCGCAAGGTCGTGTATGGCCGGGCGCGGGTGTCGGGCGCCATCCTCTATCGGCAGGCGACCGGCGAGAAGCAGCAGTTCCTGCACCTGGTCATCGCGCTGGCCGGGCATGAGATCGACGCGGTCGAGACGGTGTACTTCGGCGACGTGGCCCTGCCCGCGGCGAATGCGACCACCGGGTTCATCGAATCCGGCGAGTTCGCGGCCTCGCGCAAGGACGTGCGCAGCATGGCCGGCGGGGCCTCGTCCGTCACGATCCCTTTGGCCGCTGGCGAGACCCTGACCCGCGTGGTCTCGGTCACCCAGGGCTGGCAGTACGGCGGCCAGCAGCAGACCCGGCCCGCGCCCTTCACGGTCGTGGGCTCGGTGGTGTCCTACTCGGCCAGCGCGTCACCGGGCAGCAGCTACACCTCGACCGGCTTTACCGTCACCTACGAGGTCACCGTCGTCGTGCCGCATGTGCGCATCCGCAGCGTGCTGGGCACCGCCACGCAGCCGGCGTTCGCGGAGCTGGTGGCCGAGTCGGGCGGCAAGTGGACGGCCGCGCACCAGTGCAAGGGCATCGCCGCGCTCTACGTGCGCCTGGAGTTTAGCCAGGATGTTTTCGGCCAGACGGGCCTGCCCAACGTCAGCGCGGTCGTTCGCGGCAAGAAGGTCCGCGACCCCCGCACCGGGCTCACGGCCTGGAGCGACAACAGCGCGCTCTGCCTGGCCGACTACCTGCGCGACGCGGTCTACGGCATGGGCGCCACCGCAGCCGAGGTGCCCGACTCGGAGCTGACCACGGCCGCCAACGTCTGCGACCAGACCGTGACGATCAGCGCCGGCGGCGCCACCCAGCGCCGCTACACCTGCAACGGCAGCTTCAGCTCGGACAAGTCGCAGCGCGAGGTGCTCGACCACATCGCCGAGACCATGGCCGGCACCGTGGCCTGGGTGCAAGGCCGCTGGCTCATGCTGGCCGGCGCTTGGCGCGCGCCGACCGTCACGCTCACCGAGTCGGACCTTGCAGGGTCGGCGCCGGTCATCCAGCCCTGGGCGCCGCGCCGCGATCTGGTCAACCGCGTGATCGCCACCTACGCGGCGGCCGACAAAGCCTATGTCGACGTCCAGGCGCCGGCCGTCACCAATGCCACCTACGTGTCGCAGGACGGCGGCCTCGACCTGCCGACCGAGGTGACCTACGAGTTCGTCACCGACGGCTGGCGTGCCCAGCGGCTCGCGAAGATCGAGCTGGAGCGCACCCGTCAGGCCATGGTCGTGCAGCTCAGCTGCAAGCTGAGCGCCTACAACCTGAGCCCGGGCGACACGGTCAACCTGACCCTGGCGCGCTACGGCTTCGCGGCCAAGACCTTCGAGGTCGTGAGCCGCTCGCTGAGCATGGAGACCTGGACGGTCGACCTGCTGCTGCGCGAGACCGCCGCCGGTGTCTGGGACTGGAACTTCGGCGAGGCCACCGCCGTCGACCTGACGCCCAACACGACCCTGCCCAGCCCCTTCGCGCCGCCGGCCAGCATCACCGGCTTGACGGCGGCCAGCGGCTCGGCGCATCTGCAGCTCGCGCTCGACGGGACCATCGTCACCCGGGCCCGGCTGACCTGGACCCAGTCCACCGACGCGATGGTGGTGCAGGGCGGCCGCATCGAGGTGCAGTGGCGCGACGCCACCGTCGACGCCTGGCAGGCCGCCGCGTCCACGCTGGGCGACGAAACCGGCGCCTACATCGGCCCGCTGCAGGACGGCCGGGTGATCCTGGTGCGCGTGCGGCCGGTCAACTCCCTGCGGCGTGCAGGCGCCTGGACGACGATCGAACACACCGTCGTCGGCAAGACCGAGCCGCCGGCCGCGCCGGAGCGCTTCACCGTGTCGGAGCAGCCGAACGGGTCGCGGGCCTTCTTCTGGGACCTGACCGCGCCGCCGCTGGACCTGTCGGGCTTCCTGGTGCGCTACTCCGAGGGCACGACCGTCCGCCCCTGGGAATCCATGGTCCCGCTGCTCGAGGCGTCCCGCGAAGAGCGCAGCCGCGTCATCAGCTCCCCAGGTGATGGTGAGTTCTGGCTGGCCATCAAGTCGGTCGACACCAGCGGTAACCAGTCCACCAGCGCGACCTTCCTGCAGGCGGTGTTCGACGCGGCTGGCTTCGGGGCGTCTTTCCTGACTGTCGACCCTGCCGCGCTGGCTTGGCCTGGGACCAAGACCAGTTCGGCGGTCGACGGCTACGCGCTGGTCGATGTCGGCACATCGACCTGGGACACCCTGCCTCTGACCTGGGACACCTGGACGTCCTGGACGACCGGATCGACCGGGGTCATCAGCTACGAGCACACGGTCATCGACGCGCTGACCTCCGCCTCGACGCGCATCCGCGTGTCCGAGGTGGCCGGCGGCACTTCCGTGTCCGAGTACCAGTCCAGTGTCGACGGCGTGACCTACACGGCCTGGGCGGCTGTCCCGACCGGGCCCGTGACCGCCCGCTACTTCAAGGTGCGCTGGACCGTGTCCGGCGCCGCTCCCATCCTCTATCGGGCGTCGGTGACGCTCTACAGGTGAGCCCATGGCTGACATCATCACGACCAACTTGGACGCCGGCACCGACTCGCCGGCTGCTGCGCGGGCACAAATTTTTGAGGCCGTCCGCAGAGTTAATTCAGGTGTCAGGACCATTTATAACTACGGTGTAAATGGGTCAGGCCTTATTGATGACTCGGCAGCATGTCAACAGATGATTGATGAACTAAACTTTCTTTTTGTTCCTAGAGGCTGCCATGTAAAAGCAAAAAATCTTCAATTGTTTGATTCAACTATTGTTTGCATCGAAGGTCGAATCAGCCTTCCAAATGGCTGCGCAGATTTTGACCGGCTTTTATATGCAGTCAATAAAGCGAACGTCAAGATATACGCAGAAGAGTTGGATGGGAACGCTGCAGGCCAATCTGGGAGTATCGGCACGCACCTTGTTTACTTGACTGGATGCACTGCGCCCGTGGTTTCAATTGACTATGTGCATGACCACTATGTATCGGCTGGCGCAGCAATGCCATCAGTTGATGGCATTAGAAACACATCTAGTGGGGCTGTTTTCTTGCAGGGCGCTTATGCGGCTAAGGTTCATATTGGACAAATAAAGGGATGGGGCAGAGAGGCAGTTTATTTACTGGACTGTGTTTTGTCGCAGGCTGGCGTCAGGAATGCCTTAGCAACAGGAAATACAGAGTATTCAGGGCTTCAGGTTGGCGGGCAATACAACCATATTTTGTATGCAACGGTTGATGGGGCTGGTGCATCGGCGGTTGGATTTGATACAAAATACGGCACCGTTTCTAATGTTGTTGCCTTAAATACTCGGGCGCAGCATGGGTTGAATTTTGGGCATCCCGGCCGTCCTGCTACGGGGTCAAGCGCCTCGAATATTATTATCGATGGGTGCTATGGGAACGGAATAAATATTCAGTCGACAAGCGATGACGTGACTGTTTCTGATTTCCAAGTGCGTAACTGTGGCGGGCTTGGGTTAAGTACCTCGGATGGGTCCACAAATTCAAAATTTACAAACGGGGTTGTTGGCTTTGCCAGCGGGGGCAATCTGAATGCACTCGGGACTGATGTTGTTTGCACAAACGTAAAATCAAAAGACATTGATGCAATTGTATTGACTTGCGCGACTGTAGCGGGGATTTTTTTGGAGGGGGAAACTATTCAAACCTCCACAGGAAGTGGAACGGCAAGGCGGATAATAAAAGATTTGACGGGCGCAAACCAAAAGATTTTTATTACCGCTTTTTCTGGCACGTTTTCAGTTTCGCAAGTGCTAACTGGAGCAACAAGCGCGGCATCCGCAACGATTTCCGCAACAGCGACTCCAACTCAATACAATGAAATTTCAGGGGGTAGAGTTATTGATTCCGACAGGTTTTATTCTGGAGCGGTCGGTAATCAGTACAGGCTCCCAGATGGAACTGCCCTGTATTTTCATTCGGCGTCTATTTCCTTGAGCGCCGGGGCGATTGGCACAATTACCTTGACATACGCAAGCAATGTGCTTTGGGTTTCCGCGCCGCAGGTAATCGCTACCTTGGCTTCTGCGAGTTTGACCGGGGCGTACACCTTACAAACCTTGCAGGCATCATCGACAAACACAACAGGGACCATCAGGATAAAAACTGATGTGACGCAGACATACGGCGTTAATGTTATTGCTGTTGGTAGATGGAAATAGGCTGAACATGCAGAACCCAGTCGACCTAGACATCCAGGCCGCGCTCACGCATCCGGCCGCCGCCGGCATCGCCGGCTCGCTCGTGGGCCTCAAGGTCGCGCCCGGCGCGAGCTGGGGCGAGCGATTCACGAACGTGCTCTGCGGCGCGCTGATCG
>JACCDR010362906.1_pt1 | contig 19630 bp, 19 predicted proteins | sample 7446431 | NCBI WGS metagenome assembly JACCDR01 (sample SAMN15323443, study PRJNA562643) | freshwater metagenome | isolation source: river surface water | place: USA:Blue River Watershed | collected 2017-08-17 | reverse complement strand
TCTCACTGAGTTGCTTGTGTATGCCAGCCTTAAAAAGGATTATCGACACGAACAGGAAGAACTTGTAATTGATAAAACCGATCTCGATGAGTAAATGGGAAAATAAACCAGTGTTGATCGTTGACGGATTGAACACATTTTACCGGACGGTTGCAACTATGCCAGATATTACCACAGGGGGGCATGCAATGGGAGGAATACGTGGATCGCTTTATTCGATTAACTTTGCGGGAAAAGCCGTCGGCGCAGAACGTTGTATAGTTGTTTTTGATGGGAATGGAGGCTCTTCTTATCGAAAAAAGATTATGTCTGAATATAAATCAAATCGGACACCAACAAATCCGTTATCTGAGGATGAAATAGCTATTAAGCAAAATCATGCAGCACAGCTTAAAAGGTTGATTCATTACATGAATCGCCTTCCTGTGCTTCAGATGATTTATAATAAAATTGAGGCTGACGATGTTATTGCATACTTATTGAATGTTCTAGCGTATTCTGAAATGTCCGAAAAAGTCGTTATCATGTCCTCGGATAAAGATTTTTTGCAGTTGGTTGACGATAAAATTCATGTTTGGTCACCAACTAAAAAGAAACTTTACACACGAGACTCAGTTTTCGATGAGTACGGGGTGATTCCAGAAAATCTTATCTGGTACCGATGTTTCACTGGAGATACGTCGGACAACATTTCTGGCGTATCTGGTATTGGAAAAGCAACTGTTAAAAAAATTCCAGGAATAACCACCAATAAAATATCATATCCTGATATGATGGAATGGCTGAAGGATCACCCAGATGCAAAGTGGAGAAATTCCGTGGATACTGTGAAGCGTAACCATGAATTGATGCAACTCGATGTATCAATCATATCTGGAACCACGCGTAGCTCCATTTTAGAACTCCTTCACAATTATGATTTTTCTTATGATTTTCGTGACCTTGTTCGAATGGTAGCTGAAGACGGCACACAAATAAGCACATCCTGGATTATTGATTTCTGTAATCGGTATAAATAATGGAAGAATCTAAAAAAATGAATTCTCTGGCGTTTCAGAGAATGTTTATATCTCTTTGCGTGATCGATCCAGATTATGCAAAAACTGTTGCGACGGATGTTCATGAAACATATTTCAACGACATCCTTCTTCCTCTTTGGTCTGCCACAAAAAAACTAATTGAGGATTATGGCTTCGCTTCGTATGAAGCACTTGAAGTTGAAATAACTCGAAATGATTCACCTGCATCATTTGAAATGGAGTCAATCCAGCGGGAAATCAAAAATCTATCGGGGAATACACGAAGGACTCAGTGGATTAAGGATAACGTAACAACGTTTATTCAAGAGCAAGAAGCAAAAAACGCACTCATCCAATGTATGAACCTAGTAAAAACGGGAGAATACAATAAAATGATTCCACTGTGGCAAAAGGTACTTCAAGTTGGAATTGGTACAAACACCGGGTATCAATACGAAAATGTTGATGATCGATTAATGGAAGAATCCAGGGAAGTTATAACAACTGGAGTCGATAATATCGATTTGATTCTTGCGGGAGGAATTGGAAAGGGCCAGCTGGGCACCGTTGTTGCTCCGTCCGGAGTTGGGAAATCTTGGATGCTAGCTAAATTTGGTGCAGGTGCGTATTTAGCCGGAAAAACTGTTGTTCATTTTACGTTCGAGCTAAGTGAAAAATATGTGGGACTTAGGTATGATTCCTTGATTACTCAGCGATCGATCGAAGAACTCAGAAACGATCCATCGTATTTACATTCCCGGATTGATGCATCTCCCGGCTTAGTTCGAATTAAAGAATACCCGATGGCTAGTGCAAGTGTTAATACTTTGAAAGCTTACATCGAACGATTGAAACTCAACGACATTCATCCAGATTTGATCATTGTAGACTATGGCGATCTTATGATAGATACCAATTCAGGCGAGGGACGCCACGGTCTGAACGGCATTTGGATGGGACTGAAGGGGATGGCACAAGAGCTTAACGTTGCGGTGTGGACTGCGTCACAAACAAACCGATCGGCAGTTGACTTATTCACAATTGATGAAACTACGATTGGTGAAGAATATAGAAAAATTGCTCACAGTGATATTGTCTTATCCATTTCCCGTACAGTTTATGACAGACCGTTTAACTATGCACGCGCATTTTTGATTAAGCAACGCCACGGTCCGGATAAACAGCTAATTCCTGGGTGGATCGATACCACGCACGGTGTTATCGAATTTGATTCTCCGCATTCGGAATCTGGCAAAACCCTGGTAAAACGTATGCTTCGTGCAAAGGATCAGTATGAAAAAACTGGAGCGATTTCTAACATTGATTCTGACGTGGTTCGCAGAGACCTTGCTGATATTATTAGTTCACTTTAACTATTTTAGGTAAAAATGCACATTACACGACAAATTCTATCCAGACTTATTGTTCACGAAAAATACGCAAGATTGAATCCAATTGAACTCCGTCGCGAGACTTGGGATGAAATTGTGACGCGAAACATGGAAATGCACATTAAGAAATTTCCATACATTGAAGCTTCAATTCGAGATGCGTATAGCCAGGTTTTTGCAAAAAACGTAGTTCCGTCTATGCGATCGCTTCAATTTGGCGGCCAGGCGATTGAGGTGCTTCCTAACCGGATTTACAACTGCTGCTTTTTGCCCGTTAAGTCACACAAAGACTTTGCCGAAGTAATGTTTAACCTTCTCTGCGGTACTGGAGTTGGGTATTCAGTGCAGAATATGTATGTGAGAAAGCTGCCAACGGTCAAGCAACCCGAGTCATACACAAAAACACGCTTCCTCATTCAGGATTCAATTATTGGTTGGGCGGACGCCATTAAGGTACTGATTGAGTCATATTTTAACGGAACCCGATACGAGTTTGATTACCGAGAAATTAGAAAGAAAGGATCTCGGTTGGTCACGTCGGGAGGAAAAGCTCCAGGGCCGGATCCGTTAAGAATTTGTATTGAAAAAATTACACGATTACTTGATTCGAAACTCATTTCTAACAAGGAATACCAATTGAAATCTATTGATGTGCACGATATCTTGTGTCACATCGCAGACGCTGTGCTAGCTGGGGGCATTAGACGTGCCGCAATGATTTCATTATTTGACAACGATGACGTGGACATGCTAAATTGTAAGTCCGGAGATTGGTGGAAGGACAATTTGCAAAGATCCAGGGCGAATAACTCGGCTGTGTTTAATCGACACAGAACAACATACAACGAGTTTCACCATGTATTTGAACAACTAAGAAATTCGGGGTCTGGTGAACCAGGCGTATTCTTCACGAATAATGAAACACTCGGCACGAATCCTTGCGGGGAGGTGAGTTTAAATCCGTACCAGTTCTGTAATTTGACTGAAATTAACTGTGCGAGTTTGCCCACAAATCCACATCTTCGATTCAGCGAATTTTTTAAACGTGTGCACGCTGCGACTCTAATTGGAACATTGCAAGCATCATACACAGACTTTGCTTATTTGCGAAATATGTGGAAAGATACTACCGAACTGGAGGCACTTTTGGGCGTCAGCCTAACTGGAATTGCAACACTTGACGTCAGAGACCCAGAGGTACAAGATATGTTAAAATCTGGAGCCGAGTTGGCGGTTGAAGTAAACCGAGAAGTTGCTCGAATTATTGGAATTAACCCAGCAGCTAGAATTACAACGGTAAAACCATCTGGTACTAGTTCTCTTGTTCTTGGTACGACCAGCGGAATTCATGCGGCGCACTCAAAATATTATATCAGAAATATTCGGGTGAATAATTCAGAACCAGTCGCGGATTTCTTTAGAAAAACTGCACCTCAACTCATTTCTCCAGACCAGACAAACCCAAATCTTGCCTCGGTCATTTCTATTCCACAATACATGGAAGCAAGCGTTTATCGTGGAACGGAAACTGCGGAAGAATTTATCGAGCGGGTTGCAATCGTAACAGAAAACTGGATTAAGCCTGGTCACATACACGGAGGAAATATGCACAACGTTAGTGCAACGGTGACGGTAAAACCAGACGAATGGGATCGAGTGGAGGAAATTATGTGGGAATCTCGGGATAGATACACTGGTTTGTCGATCCTTCCGTATTCCGATCACACCTACGTGCAAGCACCATTTGAGGAAATTACTGAAGAGAAATTTTTGGAAATGGTTCAATACGTTACCGAAGATTTGATCAACAATCTCGAAACTAGCATTCGAGTTTACGAAGAAACCGACCTTACCAACGAGCTTGCATGTGCAGGCGACAATTGTGAAATTTCTTATGTTTAACCTTTATCACCCAATTTTTATGAAAAAAGATTTCTTTACCGACCACATTGACGAATTCCGTTATGTCGGTACTCCCGTGAGGGAACAAGAGCTGCGTATCCCGTTCGGACAGAAATTCTGGGCTGTGCTCGTTGCTCTGGTCCTGATTGCAATCACTACTGCAACCGCACAAATTCAAAGTATCTACGGCTTTTCTAAGTGGCAACCCGTAGATTTCTTAATGGAAGACACGGTCACAGGAATTAACTGGACGGAGGCAGGCACTGGCCCAAATAATCCCTGGGTTACATGTCTAATGGTTGCCGAGTTCAAACACATTTCGAGCGGCACTTATTTTACCGTGCGAGGGTATTACGCTGGAGACGGAAACGCTGCTTATACTGAGGCAACTTCCGGCAATGTGTGGAAGGCACGATTTACTCCTCCGTATGAAGGCCAATGGGCCGTTTTAGCGGAGTTTCACTATGGAAGTAATATCAACATACAACGACCAGTCGTGGGGCCGGTATTGCACTCACAATACGCCACAGACACATTCCTTGTAACTAGCACAACCAACGGTCAGAGTGATTTTGACTTGCATGGCCCAATTTATTATCGACCAGATCGCCATTATCCATATCACATGGACGGAACACCGTATCGTATAACATATTCCAGCGACTCACGAGAAAATAGGCTGGCGTACGATGGATTCGAAGATTTGTCCGCAATGAATGACGGAAAGGACGACGGTAATTTTTCGAATTATTCCAACCACTTTCAGGACACACTTTCTACATGGTATGCACATATTCCTTCTTGGGATAACGTGCGAGGATTGTTTGGGGAAGCTAGATATTTGGCAGATACTGCTGGCGCAAACGGCATTAGCTTTTTGTTGAATAACGCGTCTGGTGGAGATGATGAAAACGTATTTCCCTGGATAAATTGGTGTAATCCTGCAAATGATACAGACCACCCAAACCAATACAATTTTAGCATCAAAAAACTGGAAAGGTGGCAGGACTATTTGGATTATCTACGTCGTGTTGGCTACGGGTTTGTGATTGATTTCAAACTTTGGGAGACAGAAAACGATAGAAAATTCAACCAAAATTCACGTCTACTTTATCTTCATGTAACTGGTGCAGCAATCTGGAACTGGTATCCCGGAACTTACCTGAACATGGGTGAAGAGAATGATTGGCCGACAGAATACATTAACGGAATCGACACGGTGAAAAAGTACATGCAAGTTCTTGAAGACAACTGGCAATACAATTCTATCCACCCTCCGTTGATCGGTGCGCACACATATCCGAACAACACCGCTCGCAACAAGATGTATAATCCGTTGAAGGATTTTTCACCCTTTACCGGACCCAGTCTGCAACTTGGAAACATCACGCAAACACCGCAGGATGTGCGCAGGTGGATTGATTATTCCAACGCATCAAGTAGAAAATGGCTAGTGTCAACTGACGAAAACGGACCTTGGCAACACGGTGTTCCAACAGACCCAACCTGGCCCGGTTATGTAAATCCAGGTTATACACAAAACGCAATCATGCAACACTGGGTATGGGAGTCATTTTTCTGCCAAGCTTGGCGCACATCATTCTATTACGGATATCAGCAAAACCCAGACGATTTGGATGATGACGTCGATCAGCGCAGTCGGAAATATATCTGGCAACGTTCTGCTCTAACTCGTCCATTTTTTGAGCAAATTCCTTATGCTGAAATGGTGTATGGTGGCGACAGTTTGTGTGGTGACAACGACCACCATGTATTGGCCAGCTCTGACACTCTTTATGCATATTACAACATCAACGACAATAACGATCCATTCAAAATCAAACTACCTCCCGGCAACTCCTGGATGATTGCACATTACGACCCTTATACCGGGCAATGGGGTGTGCCTTCAACATTTGGTCCGTTCACTTATGCGAAAGATGCAAACGGATTCACGATAATTCCTTGGACCGGACCAACTGATATTGCTGCGCTTATTATCAAGCTAACTCCACCAGCACTTCCTGTATTTTTTGTGGATGTATGGTCGACGATTGATAAGTTCGGTCCTACGATTTCTTGGCAGGTCGATGACGAAGTTGGTGTTCGATATTACGAAATTATGTATCAAACTGGAGACGGAGAATGGGGTAGAATTGACACCGTTTCTGCGACCGGAACTCCAATTTATTCGTACTATCACATCACAACCAATCCAGGATTTTACCAAATTATATCTCTCGATTACAATGGTACTAGAACAGTGTCCGATATCATTGAAATTACAAAAACTTCACAATTCAGAAGTATTGAAGTGTTTGGTACGACATATGAAGTATTTGTGAATTCTCCAGATCCGTATTTAATTGACGACTCCGGAAGATTGGTTAATTTTGGAGAAAATGTACCTTCTGGTTATTATTATCTAGTTCGCCACCCACTGAAAACTGTTAAAATTCTGAAAGATTAGTATGAGCACAAAAAAAATTAATTTAAACCAATACCGCCAAATGGCAAAATCCCTGGATCTTTTTGAGGCTGGAGGAAAAGATTATCAAAAATTCTTTAAGGAAAAACTGAAAGCCACAGGAAAGTCTATTCCGGATATGGATGACGACGAGAAGGCACAATTTTTTGATGAAATAGATGCAGAATGGGATGCTAAAAATGAGTCGAGTAGTGGCAAATCTAGTTTAAAAAAAAAATCTAGAATTTCGGTAAAAGACTTGAAAAAAGGTATGAAGGTAACCGATAGATTTGACAACCTTCTTACCGTTTTGCGAGTGGTTGGAAACCAGGTTCATGTCTATGAAGACAAACTAAATTCTTACCACTGTTCCAATCTTAGGTACAAGGGAAACGTGATAGACCCAGAAGTTGATTGATAGCTGTTTCATTTTAACGCAATACAGAATTTATTAAAATGACCCGAGCCGATATATTGAAATTTATCAATACTTATTACGCATATCATCGTTCAAACTTTCCGGATATAGAAAAGTTTAAACCAGAAAATTAATTTATGACAAACAGAGAAAAACTAGAAGCTCTTCTCCAAGAGAATCGCGCACTGAAACAAAAAGTTGCAGCTATGAATAAAGGTTCCCGTTCAACCCACAAGATAAATATGCGAGAAAGTGAGAAAGAACTGCCTTTAAACGGAAAGTTTCGTACACCTTACTATGAGTTGGGAGACGCGATTAATGGATTTCTCTCGGTTGCAAAATCGGAGGGAGACCACGGTCTTCTTAAGCTGATTATTGACGTGGAAAAGAAATACGATCTTATTATAAAATATCTTAATAAACATTATTTGTGGGATTGACGTTTTTTATGACAAACAGAGAAAAACTAGAAGCTCTTCTCCAGGAGAATCGAGTACTGAAACAAAAAGTTGCTTCCCGTAAATTGCACGAAGCGTCGGATGATGACCCATCAGAAGTCGCGGAAAAAATGCAAGGAAAATCCCAACAAATGCTGGAAACCATATTAGCTAAAGCACTTAAACAGTGGCAAACAGAAATGATTATGTTAATTAAGGATAAGCATAAAGGTGTCGACCCATACGAAGTTTGGGATGAATTATATTATGCATCCAATCCGGAGGACGCATTTAAAAAAGCAAAATCTAAATTCTAATTGATGACGATCAAATTCAAAAAAATTCATCCGTTTGCAGTTACACCAACACAAGCAAATCCAGGAGACGCTGGATTCGATTTGGTTGCAGCTACTTGTATCACAATCGAAGAGGATTCAGTTTTACATGAAACACTCGTATATGATACAGGAATTGCCGTAGAAATACCGGATGGATATGTTGGGCTGGTATTTCCCAGATCTAGCATCGTTCGCACTGGTCTGACTTTGTCAAATTCTGTTGGAGTTATTGACAGTGGATACCGTGGTTCCATTCAATTTAAATTCAATCGACATCTAACCCGACGCGGAGTTTCTCCATATTCAGTTGGAGACAGAATTGGTCAACTGGTCATTATTCCGATTCCTGCAATTACGTTTGAGGAGGTAGATGAACTGAGCGATTCGGTACGTGGTACCGGTGGGTTTGGTAGTTCGGGCAAATAAAAATCTGGAAAGAAATCTGAAAAAACTCTTGTAAAGTACAAGAGTTTTTTTTATCTTTGTTGTGAATATAAAACGTAAAAATACATTATGTATCAGAATGCTTACTATGATGACGATAGAAACATTGTTCATATCTGGGACGACAAACGCGGACATATTAAAGAGCAGTTCAAACCATATGGATACATAAAAGACCCGAGCGGAACTCACTCTACAATTTTTGGAGATAAAGTTAAAAAAACCTACAATATAGGATGGAACAGTAAATCTCCGGATTTGTTTGAATCTGACGTCGATCCCGTTGTTCGAACACTTGTCGACCAATATCACACCGAAACAACTGTTCCCGATGCATCGGTGTTTATTTTTGATATTGAAACATCGGTGGAGGGAGGATATCCGGATATTCAAACTGCGGATAAACCGGTAATTTCAATCGCGTTTACGTATGACAATGTAACAAAGCTTTTGCTGGTTGGAACTGAAGCACACCCCAATCCTATAGTTGAAACCTTCTCCACCGAGAAAGAGCTTCTTGCCCAGTTTGCTGATTATCTTGTTGAGTCTGGATGTAAGGTCATGAGCGGCTGGAATATCGATTATTTTGATATTCCATATCTGATCAAACGATATAATTTGCTGTTTGGATCCGCCGATATGCTGTCTCCTATTGGAATAGTTAAATTAAAAAATTCTGACGGCAGTTCACTTGGAGAAATCGCAGGCATCGATGCATTAGATTTATTGTTTTTATACAAAAAGCTTACGTACAAAGAACAGCCAAATTATCGATTAGACACAATTGCAAAAATTGAACTTGGGCGAGGAAAAGTTGAATATGACGGCGATTTGTGGAAACTATACAACGAGGACATTGACAAGTTCATTGCCTATAACTTGGAAGACGTGTATCTCGTTCGGGATTTGAACAAAAAACTGGATTTCATCAATCTTGCCCGAGCAATTTGCCATAAGGGGAACGTACCCTATCGATACTTTATCCACACCACCAAATACATTGACGGTGCGGTTTTGACATTTTGCAAGAACAAAAACCTGGTTGTAAACAACGCAAGACGACGCCAAAAAACTGGTGAAAAATATGCTGGAGCATATGTCAAGCAACCTGTCCCTGGAAGATACGAGGATGTATTTGACCTGGACTTGACGTCACTGTATCCTTCAGTTATCATGACACTGAATATTTCTCTCGAGACGTATGTCGGGATGAATTTAGAAGGGGATTATTATAAAGCTTCCAACGGCGCGTGTTATAGAAAAGACAAAAAAGGAATTATTCCTGAAATTTTGAGTGTTTGGTTTGACGAACGTGTTGAGCTAAAAAACAAAATGAAAACCGCGATGAGGTCTGGAAATAAAAAAGACGCGGAATATTACAATCTCTGGCAGATGGCGGTAAAGATCCTTCTGAATAGCGTCTACGGTGCGGTGGGAACTCCTAGCTTTAGATTTTACAACCTAGAAAACTCCGAAGCAGTGACCTTGTCCGGACAAACCGTAATCAAAACCGGAGGAAAGTTCGCGAATTTTTGGATTTCAAAACAAACTGGAAAAGAGGATTTGGTCAACCCGATTTATATTGACACAGACTCCCTTTTTATTACCGCTACAAGCGTACTGGAGGCTCGAGGTTTAAACCATTTGCAAGGAACGGATAGATACTCGGAAATATTTAAGATCGCCTCAGAATGCCAAACATTTATCAACAAGTCGTTCGGCCAAATGGCAAAAAAGCTATTCAACTCGGATCCGTCCGAACACCGATTCGATATTAAGTGTGAGTATGTATCCTCCGCAGCGTTTTGGGTCACTAAAAAAAGATACGCACAATCCATAAAACTTAAAGAAGGAATTCCTACAGATACATTTAGTGTCACTGGAATTGAAGTAGTCAGATCGGATTTTCCAGCTTCTTTTCAAAAATTGTTGAAAGAACTGCTGATAGACATACTTAACGGAAAAAATAAGTTGGATGTTTCAGATAAAATTCGTAACTTTAACCGTGGTTTAAATACTCAGAAATATTTGGATTTGATGTTTGCTGGACGGGCTGACATCGATTCATACGAAGACGAGTCGGAGAAGATGTCTGATATAATTGTTGGGTCGTTTGCTAAAGGAACACCAATTCGTTCAAAGGCACTAATGAGCTACAACCAATTGAAAAAAATACTTGATCCGGAAGGAAAATATCCATCAATTCGGTCAAAAAGTAAAATATTGTGGTGTTACCTAAAAGAAAACCCGTATTTTTTTCCTGTAATTGCTCTTCCCGGAGAAAACGATCATCCAGATATTTTACATTTTGTTGAAAAGTACATAGATCGAGATATGCAGTTTGATAGTGCATTTTCTAAAAAACTAGAATCCTATTACACTGCACTTTCGTGGGGAAAACCGACGTTGCATGAAGAGTTTAATGATTTTTTTACATTTGAACCTTAATTTATGAATTTAGTTGATTTTTTGACCAGAGTATCGCTAGATGGCGTGCACAATGATTTTGAAATTGTAAACACGCATGAAAAATCTTTTTCTTATGGGAGGACAGCTGATACTCTTATGGGCGTATTTGCTGAAATATCTAATCCTCTTTTTGACACAAGGGATCACTCGGTTCCGGTGAGAGTTCCAATTTACAACTCGGGAAAGCTCATTCAAATGTCTAACCTCGTAGGTACAAACCCCACAACGAATCTCACATTCACAGGGGATATCCCAACCTCGGTTGATATTAAGGGTGATAAGGCGAAATCGAGATTCATGCTGGCTAGTACCTCGGTGTTTCCAGAAAAAATCTCGACGGTCAAATATCCACCTGGGATTATTCCGACAGTATCTGTGACTAATGATGCACTCCAAAAAGTAAAAACCGCGTGTACAATTTTGGGAGAATACAGCTTCTATGTGATAATTGAAAAGGGAAAACTGATTTTTCGAGTTGGAACTGATGTGAGTAGCAGATTTGAAGTTCTTGTGGCAAGTGGTCTCGATTCTCAGATTTCATATAACGCACTGTTTAAAATCGCTCCAGTGATTTCAGTGGCAAAAGCAAATTCACTGCAAACAGTTAACCTTATTATTACAGAAAAGGCACTTCTTATTTCAGTGGAGGATGTGTTAACTCCATCTGAAACATTTTCTTGCACATATCTCATTTTTAGTTTCCATAAAACTCGATAATTTATGTTTGAATTTGAAGTTCCGCAGGGCAATCACCCTAAAACAAAAATTTGGATCGAAAAATATCGACCAAGTTCGCTTGAAGATTATGTTGGCAACCAGCAAATTGTGGAAAAAGCTAAGCAATGGGCAGAGGATCCAGCTTCTATGCCGCACCTCCTATTTTCCGGACATCACGGCACAGGAAAAACCACAATTGGAAAAATTATAGCAAAGGCCGTATCCGGACAAAACGGTGTGTTGTACCTTAACGCCTCTTCAAATAACTCGGTTGACGACGTTCGAAACACAATTATTCCGTATGCCTCTCAGGTTTCTTTAGATCCTGGGAAAGTGAGAGTGGTGTTTCTCGATGAATTTGACCGGGTGTCAATTCATGGACAGGACGCGCTTAAGGGGGTGTTTGAGGAATTTTATGAAAACACTCGCTTCATCATGACCTGTAACACTCCAGAACGAATCATCGGACCAATTCGCGAAGGTCGGGTTCAACAGTTCGAAGTGCAAAGTCTCGATCCCAAGCAGGCAGTAAAGCGGGCAATGCATATCCTAACCGAAGAAAAAATCGAATATGACCCGAGAGATGTTGCACGGGTCGTCAAAAAGTTTTTTCCAGATATGCGGTCGGTCATCCAAACCTTACAACGAGGAACAAACGGCAGCACGTTTGTCCTTGATCAAAATCTAAAAGATTCAGAGGACCACAGTTCTTCTCTTTACAAAATTCTGACAAACAAACAGTTAGAAAAAAAGAAAAGATTCCGCGAAATTCGTCAGTACTGCCAGGATCATGGCATCAGGAATTATTTCGAGATTATCAAAGGTCTTGAAAAAAACTGTCTTCAGGCAGGTGCAGACGAAATAAGTCTAATTATGGCGATAGCCGAATGGAATTCAACCGACGGGCTGTGTGTGGACAAAGAACTTAACTTTGCTGCGTTTATTGCTAATATTATCGAAAATGACGTTATTTGACCACCTTATTAATATCACCGAGGACAAACGTCTATGGTCCGATTTGACTTCGGAAGAACAAAAAACTGCAAATATTTTCATGATCCGGCGGTTTGTTAGTATGGATATGGAATATGTCAGGTTTTCGAATTATTGCCAGATGGCACTACACTCTTCATACGAAGATTCATACAACTTCTTTGTTCGAGTCCTACCACGTAAAAAAACGTTTTTTTCGTATTTGAAAAAAGCGAAAGGATCCGATATCCATCCTGATTTACTCGAATCAGTCAAAAGATTAATGGAAGTTGGCGAAGACGAAGCTGAAGAAAATATCCAAACACTGGTCGTTACAGGGCAAATTGATGAGTTTATTAAAGAAGCTGGATTTGAAGACAAGCTAAAAGAATGGAAAAAAACACTATAGCACTCCAGACTACGAGTCCGGATTTAATGGCGGCAGTTGGAAAAAATATCATTGTCCGACAGTGCCAAGTAAGCTTTGATGCTATGTTGACACCGGATATTATGGACGATCCCGACGTATATGCCGAGATAATTGCGTTTGGGCCGGAGGTAAAGGAACTAAATCCTCGGTGGGAATCGTTTAACATGTGTTGCTTTAAAAAAGGCGTTGCTAGAAAATTTAAGTATCATCCAGAATACTTCGTGTTGAACTATCTGGATGTAATGGGACTCTTTAAAAATTAATTATATGATAATTCAACCACAGGAATTTATTGCTGGAGCACAAAAATTAGCGGATATTGTAGGATCCACTCTGGGGCCAAACGGAAAACTGGTAGCTCACCGAACTGTTGACGGGGTTCGAATGACAAAAGACGGTGTAACCGTAGCCGAGTTTGTCGAGTCCAGTTCTCCCGGTGAACAAATGGGCATTGAATTTATGCGATCTGCCGCACAAAAGTTGCTGGATGCAGCAGGGGATGGTACAACATCTGTGACGGTTCTTACCCAGGCTTTGATTAATGAAGGATTAACCGCGATTAATTCAAACCCTGCGATTACACCTAACTTGATTGCAAGATATTTTGACGATTTCAGATCCGCTGTCCAACAACGGCTGGAAGAAACGACTTCCGAGATCACACCAGACCGTTTGGCAGATATTGTACGAGTATCTTCTAACTCTCCGGAGTTGGCAACAGTTATTATGGAGGCAATTGATATTGTTGGCCAGGATGGAATTATTGAGGTTCTTGACAGTGAAACCTCTTTCGATAAGGTTGAGCACGTGAACGGCGTTCAGTGGAAAAAAGGTTATGTGTCAACACATTTTTCTACCGATGAAAATACGCTAGAATGTTTTCACCGAGATGCAGCAATTTTGATTTTCGATGGTGTAATATCTACACCTGAACAGATTTCTCCAATTTATCAATTTGCTGCCCAGTCAGCAACACCGGTAATTCTCATTGCAAATGATTTCACAGAAGTTGCAATGAGTGTACTTATTATGAACAAAATTCGCAGAGGAATTGCGATTGTTCCGGTAAAAGGTCCATTAGTTGGTCAATCCCGATCGGATTTTTATTCAGACTTGGGAGTTCTTACAGGAGCTAGGGTGTTCAGCGAAAAAACAGATCCGATAACTTCCGAATTTAATCGAGATTATCTCGGGTTTTGTGAAAAAGTAAAAATAGACCAAAGCTCCACTACGATAGTTAACCCGAAGGGAAATCCTGCGCTAGTAAAAAAGAGAATTGAAAGCCTTAAAACATGGGTTAATCTTGCAGAAACAAGTTTCGATAGGGATGCATATTTAGATCGAATTGGTCGGCTGGCAAATCGAGTCGTTCTTCTTTACATCGGAGGAACTACACCAATTGAAATTCAAGAACGTAGAGAGCGTGTAGAGGACGCACTAAAGGCATCCCGGCAAAGTATGCAATCCGGTTATGTTCCTGGTGGGGGGTCGGCACTGTATTTTGCATCTCGACGCTTGGAAAGGGATGGGTCGGTAGTTTCACATCAGCTGGCAGAGGCATTCGAACGTGCGTTGGAATATCCACTAAGAAAAATTGCAGAAAACTCTGGAAAAAACCCAGACATTATTATTTCTGGTCTTCAGCGTGCAAAAACAAGAAAACACCCATTAGTGGTTTGGAACGCAGAAACTGATACGTACGAAGCCGCACAATTTTCAAGCATTGTGGATCCGGCAACAGTGACGAAGCACAGCTTGAACGTCGCAGTTCGAACTGCGGTGATGGCACTCAATCTTTCATACGTTTTATCACCCGAGATTCCGATACAAGATCGGCTTTCTTCAATGGCACTATAAAATAATGGGTCACATCAGTTTTTCGGAATATTCTAAGTTTCGCGAGTGTAAGCATCAATGGAGTCTCCTGTACAAACACCATCATAGACAGGAGACTCCATCCACTTGGGCAACAATTGGAAAAATTGGCCACGCCTTTATCCAAGAGTTTCTTCAGGATTTGCATGAAATTACAGATAGGCAAGTTCTTGACAGATCAATTGTCCAGGAATATGAAAAATCTGGATTAACAACTGTTGAAGAGTTGGAAGAAATCAAGGAATACTTTGCTGTTGTATTCCCGTTCATCCAAAAATATCAAGATCCACGAAAGGATGGGTGGAAACTTATCGGAATAGAAAAAAAGATATATTATCCATTATTTCCAGAATCCAAATTAAACTTTTACGGACTCCAGGATGCGCTTTTTGCCAGAGACGACGAGCTGACTCAGTTTTTAATACACGACTTCAAATTTACTAACAAAGGCTGGGACGCGTGGGACTATAAAAAGTTGAGCAAAGTTAGTCAGCTTTTGCTGTACACTAAGTTCATAAGTGCAGAAAATGATATAAAACCGAAAAACGTACATAGCGAATACCATATCTTCCGAAAAAACTCGGCGCAAAAGGAACCCGCTCGTGGAAATTATTATATCATGGAGCCAAAGTATCAACATACTGTAACTTCTGCGTACGAAGATATGATAGAGTTTGCCAAAGAAACCCACGATTCCGACGGAAATAAAGTGGATTCAGAATTTCCTGGGAACTCCAGATCCTGCATGTTTTGCGACTTTAAAAATAACCTCGATCTATGTCCATTAAATAACCGTAAATGAAGAGAAAGCCCAAAATACTATTACTTTCGGACGACATACGACTTCCTTCGGGTGTTGGCACTGTCAGCATGAATTTAGTTACGAGAACACTGGCGCAATACCAGTGGGTTCAGATTGCCGGTGCGCTTACCCACCCTGAAGCGGGCAAGAGAATCGATATGAGCCAACAACTGCAACAGCAAACTGGAGTTCCCGGTGCATATTGTGTGCTTTATCCGACAACCGGATATGGTGACCAAAATTTACTGCGTCAAGTAATTCATATCGAGAAGCCCGATCTTATCATCCATTTTACCGATCCTAGATTTTGGGATTGGCTGTATCAAATGGAACACGAGATACGCCAGCATATTCCAATCGCATACCTCACAATTTGGGATGACTTGCCGTATCCAAGATGGAACGAAAACGCGTATGAATCATGCGATTTGCTGATGGCAATTAATCGCCAGACTTACAACATTGTAAAGCAAGTTAGACAACGAAAGCCGGTCAAACCGTGGGAGCTGACATATGTTCCGCACGGAATTGATGATAAAATTTTCCGTCCTATTAACGCGTGGGCGGATGAGTACACTGATTTGAGAAAACGATTTTTAGGTGAAAAATTAGCAGAATCGCGACCAAACTTTATTTTTGGTTTCAACGCACGAAACATCCAACGCAAACGAATCATGGACATGCTTTGGGCGTTTCACGAGTTAATCCAAACAGGGGAAGACGCACACTTTTTATTGCACTGTCCTCGGGTTGACTCCGCTGGCACAGATTTGACGGCGTTTATTCGCGATCTGATGCCAAAGTCAACACAAGACAGGATTGTATTTTATGAGAAACACGACATTTCTCCGGATCACTTGAACGTGCTATACAATTTATTTGACACCACAGTTCTTACATCTTCCGCAGAGGGGTTCGGGTTGTCGTGTGCAGAGTCTATTATGTCTGGGACGCCAGTACTGGTTAACGTTGTCGGCGGGTTGCAGGACCAAGTCGGACTTCGTTGGAAGCATGATCACCAACTAGTCAAATTGAGTGATTACAACAATGAAACACCGACGTTTTCAAACCGATCAAACGATGTAGAATCGGGTGAATGGACGTTTACCGTGTTTCCAGAATCTGGATTCCAGGGGTCGCCGCAGACACCGTACATTTATGACTCAAAGGCAAACATAGCAGATATCATCGTGCAGATGCAGAAGGCAGTTTCATCCAAAGAGAATCTAACTCAGTACGGTATTCTCGGTAGACAATATCTGTTAGACAACGGTTTCTCGATTGATGGTATGATTGATGCGTTTAAGAAATCCATCACAGGGTTGTTGGAAAACTGGAAACCAAGAAGTCGCTGGGAATTAGTTACTTGTGATTCAGAAATTGTAGAATACACTGATAATGGTGCACTCGTATGGAACAAATAATCGAAAAAAACATCACCACTTTTATTTTATATGCACCCGTTCAGTCTAGATCCGGTTATGGAGACCATGCCAGAGAAATTGCCCGAGCTCTTATTCAGCTAGGTGAATGGGATGTTCGAATTATGCCGTGTGGTTGGGGTAACACTCCATTGACTGAGTCGGTACCTGATCTGGAACCGCTGTTCATTAATAAACTTCCGGCCAGACCCGCAATTTGGGCGATGTTGACTGTTCCGAATGAATTTAAGCGGATTGAAGGTGCCGTAAATATTGGAATTACTGCTGGAATAGAAACTACCTTGTGTGACTCGTCCTGGATTGACGGGTGCAACAGAATGGATTTCGTAATAACCACATCCAACCACTCCAAGAATGTATTGACGCACACAGTGTGGACTCGGGGGGCTGAGGAACTTAAAACGACAGTGCCAGTCTATGTATTGTTTGAAGGATTGAAGGAAGAGATTTGGAAAAAACCGGCCATCAAAACCGAGTTATCTCGACAGCTTAAACAAGTCAAAAAGAATAGTCTTGTATTTGTTGGGCACTGGCTTCACGGAGAACATCGCCATGACCGCAAAGATGTGGGTGGATTGATTGAATCATACCATAAAGCATGTGCTATGGTACCAGAGAAAAACCGCGTAGATTTGATTTTAAAGACCTCAAGTGGTGGGTTTAGTGTAACTGACCGTGAACAGTTAAAAAGTCGCGTAAATCGAATCAGTGGGCCTGGTAGAGTGCATCTACTGCACGGAGACTTAACTGAGAAAGAGATGCAAGAGCTATATTCGCATCCCAACGTCGGTGCGTTTGTAACCTTCACTCACGGTGAGGGTTATGGTAGACCCATTCAAGAAGCAGCTGCGTGCGGACTTCCTGTGTTTGCACCAAATTGGAGTGGACAAGTAGATTTCCTCAAAGCACAGCATTATCCATTGATCGGTAAATTGGAAAAATTGCATCCGTCCACAGTATGGGAAGGGATGCTTATCGCGGATTCTCAGTGGTTCTACGTGGACATTGATCATGCTGCAAAGCAACTTGCGAAATATATGATGTCACCTGCTTCACACCGAAGTCCAAAAGTCAAAAAACTTCAGAAAGACATTCAGACAAATTATACCTGGGATAAAATGTGTAAAAAGTTACATGAAATTCTCAAGAAACATATTAACAAAAAAATTATCACTTTAACTTTTGACGACAATGAGTAATTCTCTGTTAAAAAATCCGAAAACTGGCAAAGAAACAATGGCACCACTCCGAGAAAACGTGTGGGTATGTCAGGAAACAGGACTTGCAAAATATGAAAAAGACGCGATAGCTATTGCTGTAAACGACACTCCGTCACAAATAATGGAGTGGTTTAGTATTCGCGCAAATAAAGGAGAAACCTTGTACTGTCCGGTCTTTTTGTGGTATGAAAATATCTTTCTAGTACCGGAAAACAACGACGATGAATCGCAAATCGACTGGCAGTGGTCTTTAATTTTCACTCCCGATAATGAAGTACCTCAAATTATTGGTACATATCAAACCAATGAGTATCAACTCGCACTTCTTGCATTTACCCAAGAAATAGAAAAGAGAATCTCCGAGAGAGCAACTTATGAAAGTACTTCGCACCAAGAAGATTGATAAAAAATTTCTCGAACGTGGAATGATTGTTGAACTTCCTGCATATAAACTCGAGCCAGGTTCTGTAAAGGGTGGTAAGAAGTTTGGCAGGTATCAAGTTATCGTGCTCGGTGTATATGATGGATATCTGCATGCATTAGAAATTGCAGGACGTCCACGAGCGGATGTCATTGCCCACAAAGATGTTGACTTGTTTGCCAAAAAATTTGGCATCAAGCACATTTATGCGTTGGGAAAATATGTAGGAGTCGATATTCCAAAAATAGATTTCAGACGTTCCGCCAGAAGGGTTTACACCCAAGTGATAAAAAAACGTTTGGAAATTAAAGTAGGATATCGTACTTTTATATTTAGAAAGCTCCCACGATTTATTCACTTGCAGGATGTTGGGTTCGGATCGGATGTTATGCGAAACCTTTATCCAAAACCTGGCGATAAAATCAAGCTTCTTTCCGGTGAACTTGCCACAATTACTTCAGGATATCCGGTTATGCAGGCAAAGAAATCGGACGGAACCACACAAACAATCAAGCACCACATCAAACTCACAGATGACGCAGGAAGGCCGACTTTCCTGGAAACTAAAGGCTTTAAAATATGAAGAGATTAATTGTAGCTTACACATATCATCGGGAACCCGAGTTTGTCAAGAATTGTATTCGGACGATACATTCGTTTGCGGATGTGACAAACTATGGTAATTTCAAGATAGAGTATGTGTTTTTGCATGATGCCAGGTTGGGGCCGTATCCGAACGACGTCGATCAAATTCAACCATTTCTGACTGATCGAAACATCACATCCACGTGGTTTCAATTCAAATTTACGGGAGATTTTGCCGAATGGAAAAACTATATCACCACGCTGGCACAAGTCGACTATGG
>JACCDR010352554.1_pt1 | contig 19630 bp, 29 predicted proteins | sample 7446431 | NCBI WGS metagenome assembly JACCDR01 (sample SAMN15323443, study PRJNA562643) | freshwater metagenome | isolation source: river surface water | place: USA:Blue River Watershed | collected 2017-08-17 | reverse complement strand
TGGTGTGCCACGCCTTCAAGGGGTTTGCCCGGTCTGACTGGCACATGGGCCGCGACCCGGCCAGCAACGGGAAGAGCTGGAAGCACCCGCGCTACGTGGCCCGCAACCTGGATGACTTTGTGAGCCTTGCGGACGCGGGAGACGCATCCCCGCACGGCGCGGTGACGGCGGCGTTCCGGCAGGCGGAGTTGGACGTGGAGGAGTGGGCGTTCCAGTGCGTGGACGGCATCGAGGCGGAAGTCTACGCGCTGCCCAAGGCCACAAGCCGCCGGGCACTGACGCGCTTCCCGCGCGCACCCATGGACTACGAGGGCACCGTCCGCGGCGTGCAGGTGGCATGGCGTGATCTGCACGAACACGACGGCGCCCCCGGCAAGCGCATGGCGTGCCTGTCGCAGCGCGTTGCGGTGCTGGCGGTGCTGCTCGCGGAGGCCGAGCGCAAGTGGGGCAGGGAGAGCATGCATGCCCATGTGGTGCGCGGGCAGCTGAAGGCGAAGGCGGACACGATGGCTGACGCCGCGCGTCTCCACGTGCTGGACCGTGCACGCATGGACGAGGTTGTGCGCCTGCTGGAGGAGTTGCAGAACGCGGAGGCGGCCACCGTGGATGCAGAAGCGGCTTGCGCTTCCGATGCGAACCATGGCAACACGGACGTGCAGCCGCTCGCGGCAAAGGAGCTCTCCCATGCGTGAAGCCACGGTCTCAAGACTCGTCTCCCACCTGCATCCCGCGATGGGGCGCGCATTCAACGAGCTCGACAAGGACATGATCACCGCGCGGCATGACGAGCTCATGCGCGGTGAAGGCGAGGCCGGGAAGGTGCTCGGCCACCTGTTCGCGCGCGGCATCTCCAAGGCCACCCTGGACCATTTCAAGGTGGGCGTGGCCCACGCATCCCCGCGCTTCCGCCGCGTTGGCTACGCGGTGCCATACGCGGAGAACACCTGCGAACTTGGGACGGCGTTTGGCACCGTGACCGGGGCGCGCCTGTGCAACGTCCTCAAGCGCCCGGAGCGCGCCGCGGTCCACGTGGGCAGCACGGGGCGGTGCTTCAACCACGATGCTGTGAAGGGCGCGGAATCCGTCCTCGTCGTGGATCACGAACTGGACGCGCTCTCCGCGTGGCAGCAGGGCGTGCGCGCGGTGACGGTGTGGACGCCCGCGCACGCAGACGCGGTGCGGCTTGCACTGCGTGATGCCAAGCGCGTGGTGTTGTGGCTGGCGGATGCTGACCCGCGGCGCGTGATTGACAGCATCGGGCGCGCGCGGTGCAGCGTGGTGAACTTCTCCAGCCTCACCACGGACCAGGTGCAGAGCGCGCACGAAAGCGCGGCGGAACTGTCCGGTCACCGCCTGAGCGCCAATGACGTGATGTTGGCCGTGAGCACCGCGGAGCAGTTCCGCGCGGTGATTGACGGCGCGCACCCGGTGTCACGCGGAGGCATTGTGACGCTGGACGCGTTCCAATCCCGTCTTCTCGCCATGCTGGACAAGACCGCGGAGGAGGTGAACGGGAAGCTCACCGGACTGCGCGCGTTTGACCGGCTGGTCCACGGGATGCGCAATGAGCTCCGCGTGGTGACGGGGCGTGAGGGTGAGGGCAAGAGCGAGTTCTGCGACTGGCTGCACGCGCACATGGCGATGCAGCACGGTGACCCGGTGCTCGTCATCAGCCCGGAGAACGGCGCGGAGGCCGTCGCGCTCAAGCACTTCAAGCGCATGTTCGGCGCGCCCATCACCGACGCCAAGACGCAGGACCAGAAGGACCGCGCACGCAAGGTCATTGCGGAGATCGGCATCCATCCCATCTACGTGATGGACGTGCACGGCCCGGTGGACTTCGGCGCCGTCGTGGACACCATGCGCAAGGCCGTTGACGAGCACGGCGTGCGTCACATCCTGCTGGACCACTGGCAATGGTTCACCCCGCGCCAGCGCGTGAAGGACGACACGGAAGCCATCAAGTCATACATGCGGGAACTGGTCCCGATGCCGTCACTGCTCAACGCGGGAATCACGATGGTGGCGCAGCCTCGCCACGCGGTCCCGCTTGGCGTCATCCCTGGCCCACAAGACTTGTTCGGCGGCGCCAGCATCAAGCAGGGCTGCCTGACCGGGTGGTCCATCTGGCGCGACAAAGACGGGGACTTTGCGCGCGGCACTCCACGCAGCGTGAAGGTCACCACGCCCACGGGCGCCAAGACGGAGCTCACCGTGCGTGCTGATCAAGCGTACCTCCACGTATGGAAGGGCCGCAGCGACGCGGCGAACACGGGCGGAGCGGTGGTGGACTTTGACCGCGCCACCGCCACGTACCGCGACCCTGTGGAGCCTGTTGCACTCACGCGCGAAGAGGCCGAAGACAACACCGGCACGTTCGGTTGGGCTTGACGCGGCACGCGAAAAGCGGCAACACCATCACCACCAACCCGGCGCAGGCGCGCCACAGGAAAGAGCAACATGCTCAAGTTCAGCGAAGAACACGCCACCATCAAGGACATGCGGATCAAGGGCGCGGCCAACTCCCCCGACGGCGAGAAGCTGACGGAGGCGGAACTCACCGTGCAGGTGGACGTGAGTGACCGCATGTGGCCCGCGCTTGAGAACCTGTTCCCGGGCTGCGGCTTGGTGTCCAAGCACTGCGCAACGCTCAACGAAGAGGAAGGCGCGCATGGTGACACGCGTTCCACGAAGCGGGACATTGGCACCGTGACGCTGGTGATCGGCTACGACGGCAAGACCGTGGCCACGCTCGCGGGTGTGGTGCCCGGCAAGACGTTCAAGCTGGTGACGCTCACCAAGAACCCCGGCGCGGGCCAGTTCCGCGCGAGGTTCGGCGTCAAGTTGACCAACTCGCAACTGGCCAAGATCGGCAGCTACGTGGGCGCGGACATTGTGGTCAGCGTGGAGAGCGCGCAGATGGACCTTCTGGGCGGCATGCCCACTGGTGACGCAGAAGTGGTCCAACTCCACGGCTGAATCCAGCAAGACCCCGGCGCCTCGCGCCACACGGAGCCACCATGGACATTGCCCCCGCATCCCCTGCCATTGCCGAAGCCCTGCGCCAGTGCGGTGCAATGGCGGTTGCACGCGTTGGCCATGCCTGCGTGGTTCCCCTGGTGGTTGACCACCGCAGCGTTGAAGTTGGCGTCCGGTGCGTCCCCGCAGATGACCGCACTGCAGGGCTCTACGCGCAAGCGTTCATCCGCGTGGACCTCAACGCGTGGTCCCGCCGCGGTGGCGACGCATCCGCAACGGACCCGTGGCTGGCACAGCAGGACGCGGCGCTTGGCGTGCTGGTGGCACCGTGGGCCGGGCATCCGGCGCCCATGCACGGGATGCGCTTGGCCGTGGTGCGCGGTGACGACGGGGTGCACATCCAAACCGCCAAGGGCGGCCGGTGGCGTGAAAGCCGCTGGACAGTGAGGCAGGCATGACCACGACACTGCAAAGCACCTACGACGAAGATGGGCCTGACTGCGTGCGCGTTGGCGAGGTCACAGCCTGGGACGGGCGCGTGCTCACCTGCGTGCAGGTTCTGCAAAGGCGCTGGGGATGGCCGCGCAAGGCCGCCAGTGCCGCAGCGGAGGTGCTGCAGTACCGTGACGCATTCCCGATCATCTGGGTCAAAGGCAAGCGCCGCACCGCGCAGCAGCGCAAGATCCTCAACGACCACCCGGAGATTCTGGACCACATGCTGGCAGGTCTCGCGCGCGGCTCCAGCAAGGAGCGATGGAGCGACAAGGCGATCAAGGGCGTGGTGCTGTCGCTGGACGTCCCGCGTGACGACGACGGGCTGGTGACCGGCGTGCTGGACCTTCTTGCGGACACGCACGGGTGCAGCACGCACGACGTCCGCGAGCGGTGCGAGTTCGACACCACGACGGAGGCCGTGTTCATCCGGTTCAAGAACGGGGGCATGAAGTGATCGCCATCGGCGTTGACCCAGGTGGCATGACCGGGCTTGCCATCGTAAGCCGCACGGACGTACTCTTGTGCACGCAGGGGCTCACGGCAGACATGCTCCGCGAAGTGGTCCAGTGGTACCGCCAACGCGCGCAACACGTCGTGGCCGTGGGCATTGAGTCCGCCCACGTTGCCATGGTGAAGCGCGGCGGCGCGGTGGTTCCGCTTAACGCGCAGTCCAGTCTCTCCGTCGCGGAGAACGGTGGGCGCATCATGGGCGCGCTGGAGGCCGCTGGGATGCCGCGCCGCATCCTGTGGTGCCCTCAGCCGTCCGAGTGGCGCAAGGCGGCAGGCGTGCATGGCAAGAAGCGCGACGACGCGGAGGAGGACGCCCGACAGCGCGCCTCCCGCATGCTCCCCAGAACATTCACCAAGGCCGAGACGCACAGCGCAGAGGCGCTGCTGATCGCGTGTGCGGCCCTTTCACGGCACGCGTCCGAAGTGGACCTGCCGGTGTGGCGGAACCGATGACGAAGAAGAAGAAGACGCGCAGTCGCAGCCCGTGGGTCCAGTGGCGCAGCGGATGGAAGCGGACGCACTACCTGGACAGCGAACTTGTGGCCTACGTGGCCCACGCAGTCGGCGGCGCCCGCTGGCACGTGCGGCTCAACGGCGTCACGGTCGGCCGGGATGACGCGGCATCACTGGTGGCATCCAAGCAGGCGGCTTGGCGCTGTGCACAGGCCACCCGTGCCCGCATCACGCACGGTGACCTCCGGTGGATGCAGTGAAGCGCAGCGGCCCGCTCAGGCGAAAGAAGGCGATGCGACGCGTGAGCATCAAGCGCGCCGCCACGGCACAGAAGCGCCGCGCGTTCGTGGCGGAACAGCTGGCACTGCGCCCGCGGTGTGAGGTGCAGGTTCCGGGGTGCTTTGGCCGCTCCACGGAGCTGCACGAACCGCTCACCCGCGCGCGTGCGCCAGGTGAGGAGACCATCCTTGACGTGTCCAACAGCGTGGCGATCTGCCGTGCCTGCCACACGTGGGTGCACTCGCACCCAGCAGAAGCCACCAAGCGCGGGCTCTTGCGCTCTGACCACGGAGGTGCGCTGTGACGCTTGTTCAACCAACCGCGCAGTGGAAGCCGTGCAGCGGGGCGTTCACGTCCTCACCACCCCGCAGCGGTGACACGTACGCCCGCGTGCTGGAGCAGTTCCACGTTGCAGACCACGCCCGCTACGCACCAACGCTGCGTCAGACGTGGTGCAACATCTACGCGTGGGACGTGACCACCGCGATGGGCTGCGAGGTGCCGCACTGGATTGACGCAGGCGGTGCCCCGTGCGCGCCCGGCGAAGGCAAGGAGACGGTGGCCAACCAGCTGATCGACCTCCTCAACGCAGGCGCGTGGGGCTGGTACGAGGCACCGTTCCCGATTGAGGCAGCCACGCGCGGGCAACCCGTCATTGCAGGATGGAAGAACCCGCGCGGCCCAGGTCACGTGGCCATGGTGCGGCCGCACTGCGTCAACGGCCGCATTGTGGTGGCGCAGGCTGGACGCACGTGTGGTGACCGCCTATCCCTCCAAACCGCGTTTGGTAGCCGTCCAGTCACGTTCTGGACGCACCCGTAACGCACAACCCCGGCGCCCCGCGCCAAAGGAGAGCACACCATGTTGCACTGGACCTTCCACACACCCGAGCACGCGACCGCGAAGCTCAACATGCTGTTCTTCAGCGCGCGCCGCTGTCCAGAGCGCGACGCGGGCACGTCACCGGCATGGCGCCTTCGCTGCTACGTGGATGGAGATGCAGACACGCCCGCCAACTGGGCGTGCCTCTTTGACGTGACGCTTCTTGCGCCGCCGGATGGTCTGCCATTGGAGCGGGGTCTCACCGCGACTGCTCGGGTTTGGCTGCGGCCGCTCACCAATGCATGCGCGTCCATCACGCCCATCAGCCTTGACGACCTTGCGGAGCAGAAGGCGAAGTGGTCACTCAAGACCTTTGGCCCAGGCGCACGCACGCGCGGGCTTGTGGAGCACATCCGCCGCGAACTGGACGAGATCCTGGCCAAGCCTGACGACCTCACGGAGCCGGTGGACGTCATCCTGCTGGCCATGGACTTGTACGCGCGGGCAGGCGGGCGGAACCTTCTTGCGGACCTGTGGGACAAGCACCGCATCAACACCGCCCGCACGTGGCCCGCACCGCAGAGCGAGGACCACCCCGCCGAGCACGACCGTGGGGGTGCGTGATGCCCATTCGCCCCGACCAGAAAGCGCGCTATCCCGCGGACTGGAAGCGCCTGAGCCGCCAGCTGCGAGAAGCCGCCGGGTGGAAGTGCCAAGGGAGCCCCGCCTACCCGGATTGCCGCGCGGAGGCGTACGCGCCGCACCCGGTGACCGGCAGCCGCGTGGTGCTCACCGTGGCCCACCTCAACCACACGCCGGAGGACAACCGGCCGGAGAACCTCCGCGTGATGTGCCAGCGGTGCCACCTCACGCATGACCGCGCGGAGCATGCACGCGTCCGTGCGGAGCGGCGGAAGGCGGTGGGGATGGAGGTGTCGCGCGAGACGCATGGCATCGTCGTCACACTGGAATGCGAGGGGCAGACGCTTGATGTGCGGCTCGCCTCCGACGGCGTGCCCGTGGCGCTCAGGGGTGTGTGCCGCAAGGTGCGCGACCGTGCGGAGGCGTTGAACGCGCTTCGCGCCACATCAGCCTTGTACGCGGAGGCCGCGCGCATCATCGAGGCAGGCGAACTCCCGGAGGTGAAGTGATGGGACGCGGCCTCACGCATGAGAAGCGGGTCAACGCCACTGACGAGTGGTACACGCCAGCGTCATTCTTTGACGAGGTTCTGCCCGGCGTCCTGTTTGACTTGGACGTGTGCAGCCCCGGCCATGACAAGTGCGCTGTCCCTGCCCGTCACCACCTGACCGTGAGGGATAACGGGCTCCTGACGCCGTGGTCCGGATTGGTGTGGTGCAACCCACCGTACAGCAACATGGGCGGGTGGGTTCAAAGGATGGCCCAGCACAACCGGGGCTTCCTGCTCTCCTTCGCGCGCACGGATGCGAAGTGGGCGCAGGCGCTCCTGTCCAGCTGCGTCCGCGTGCTGTTCCTCAAGAAGCGCATCCAGTTCGTCCGCCCTGACGGGTCCTCCCCTGGAATGCCGGGGGCAGGCTCCATGCTGTGCGCGTTTGGACAGCAGGCCGCTGACATCCTTATGCACGCCAGCCAACACGGGGTCATCCGTTGAGCCTCGCGCTTGACCCCACGCAAACCCGCCTGTGCCGGGAGTGCTCCGCGCGCTTCACCGTGACGTGGGCCGGCCCAGCGCCACCGTCACGCCTTCTGCTCCCCCCGCTGCCAGTCCAAGCACTGGCGCCGCAAGAACCCGAGGTGACACCATGCACACCGCTCACGCCTTCCACGCATCCGAAGACGACCAGGACAAGAACATCCGCCAGCCACGCAACCACATCCCGCACCGCCACGCAGACGCGTTGTTTGACGTGGACGCTCCTCGCGCCGACTTCCGCTACGGCCCCACGCTCACCAAGGCCGAGCAGGAGCAGCGACCACGCATCGGCGGCGACGCTGTCCCGCTGTGCACGTTTGATCGCGCTGCACCGCTCCGCACGCGCATCATCGAGCGCCTGACCGTCCGCAGCCCCATCCGAAAGGACGTTCTGGCATCCGCGGTGAAGTGGGGCAGCCGCAGTGAGGTCACCGCCGCTGCCAACGCACTGATCCATGCTGGGCTGATCGTGGAGCAGAAGGTCCGCATCCGTGGGCGGCTTGCGCTCATGGTGTCCATTGCCGCACCGCGTGCTACGGAGTGACGCATGGCCATCAAGAAGAAGTTGGGAAAGTCCCGCATTCTGACACCGGCACTGCGTGTGCTGTTGGTAGAGTTGTCCGGCTACGGACTTGGCCAGAATGACGCAGCACGCCGGGCAGGCATTGACCCCGCCACCTTGTCCCGTTGGCTTGCCACCGGTCGCACGGAGCGCGACGAGGAAGGGCTTGCGCCGCGCGTCTTTGACGAAGTTGCACGCCGCTGGGAGCCTGCACGCAAGGGGACCAGCCAGTACGTGGAGCTTCTCCATGCATGGGAACACGCCCGCGTTGGCGCAGGCATGGAGGCCGTTCAGACGCTCAGGCTTGCCGCCGCTGGCAAACTGGCTCCCGTCTCCACGGTGACCATCCACGAAGATGAGGACGGCCGGAAGCGCACGGTGAAACGCGTGGAGCAGCAGCCAGCCAACGTGGACGCGGCAAAGTGGATTGCGGAGCGCCTGCTACCTGACTCGTTCGTCCCCAGCCTCAACATATCCAGCACGGTCACGGTGCCCACGCAAATCACGTTTGTGCAGGAGAAGACGGAGGCGGACGCGGTGCCCATCGTCCTTGGAGCGCCGCTGCCCGTTCCGAACACGTGACAACCCTCCCGTCACTCAACCCAGCGCAAGTCATCATCCGCAACATGGAGACGCCGTCCCTGATCTACCAGGGGGGCCAAGGCAGCGGCAAAAGCACATCAGGCGCGCTTGCATGCATCTTGAGGGCGGCCATCTGCCCACCGGGAACGCTGTTCGGCGCCGTCTCACCGACCTACCAGATGGCCAACCGCAACGTCCTTCAGACGCTTGAAGACGAGTGCAAGCGCCTTGGTATCCCCTACAAGTGGAGCCCCGGCCGCCGGGAGTTCCGCGTCCTCAACGCCGTCATCCAGATCACCAGCGCAGACCGCCCCAGCGCCATTGCCGGTACGTGGTCCTTTGCGTGGCTGGATGAGTCCGGCCAGATGGACACGGACGCCTTCAAGGAGGTTGACGGACGCCTTCGCGGCTCAGGGCTACCCGTCCCACAGGTCTTCATGACCTCAACGCCAAACGGCACCCGCACGCGTCAGCAGGAGCTCATCCGCGAAGCAGAGGCCGGAGCGGGCCACCCGAAGTGCCCGGTGTCGGCGGTCATTGCCCCAACTCTCATCAACCGCCGCCACCTCCCTCCGGTCTTCTTGGAGCGCCTGCTCCGCACCTACGCCAACAACCCCGCCGGCCGATCAAACCGCATCCTGGGGATTGCCGCAGACGCCGCAGGCGGCATCTACACCAACCTCCAGCCCCGCCACGTCCGCCCCTACAAGGCCGAGCAAGGCGACCAACTGGTCCTCGGGTGGGACTTCAACGTTCACTGGATGGTGACCACGCTTGCCGCCTACTCCCCCCGCAAGCACGTTCTGCACTTCCTCGGCTCCGTGACCACCAAGGGTCCACGCGGCACCACCACGGAGGAGCACGCTCAAGAGGTCGCCAACGCCGTCCGCAAACTCGGCGCCCGCTTCCACAACGGCCGGTGGCTCAGTCCAGACCTTACCCAGGTCACCGCCTGCATTGACGCATCCGGCGCCAACCGCCACTCCAGTGCGTCATGGACTGACGAGATGCACGTCAAGGCCGCTGGCTTCCTCCCCAAGCATGCAGGCAGCAACCCACCGGTCAAGGACCGCATCGCCACCGTCCAGTGCGCGCTGGCACACGATCAGGCCTTCATTGACCCGTCCGCTACAGACCTTCTCCGCGCCATGCGCGAGCACGCCTACGACAAGAACGGCAGCCCGCAAAAGTGGTCCGGCTACAAAGATGGCGACTTTCAGGCGGACCACTACACAGACGCAGCAGGCTATGCCATATGCCAGTACCTACCCATGCGGAGGCTCACATGGCGATGAACGGCTACGGCATGTTCCCGAACGAGGGCCAGCGCGCCCTTCAAGAAGCCTACCGTGAAGGTGGCATTGAGGAAGGCCAGTTGGTCCCCAAGGTCACCGAACTGGCCGAACTCGCACCCATGCCCAATGGCGAACATGGCACGGATTGGCGCCGCAAGTACGCCAAGTGGGTTGACTCCATCTTGTGCAATGACTTCGCGTACTTGGTCGATGACAGCCTGCGCCGCCGCTACCACCAAGAGACCTACGCGGAAATGGAACTCCAGGCCGGTGTCTCCACGCGCCACAACCCCATGGTGGACTCCGTGGACACGCTCAACCGCGGCGTGTGGCCCGCTGCCAGCTGGCGCCTCATGCGTGACGGCGCGGCTGTGGATGACCCGCGCTTCACCGCGCTTGTGGCAACCGGTCTCAACGAGGCCGTGCGGATGGCATCCCGCCTGTGCTGGGTTCACCCGGCCGTGTGCGTGATGCCGTGGGTGGCTGACGTTGAGCGCACCAAGGAGCGCAAGCTGGTCTACCGGGTGATCACGCCAAGCCAGTTCAGCGTTGAGCCCAGCCGTGACGCACCAGGGGAGTGGGATGAGCTGTGCATCTATCACCCGGTTGTGGACGGCATTGAGCGCAAAGTGGAGTGGAGCGCGGACGAGGTCGAGGTCTACGAGCGCCGTGTCAGGGAGGACGGCACCCCGGCCAGCAAGTGGCGTGAGGTGCGGGAGATGCCCAACCCGTTTGGCATCATCCCGGCCGTCCTGTTCCGCAGGCAGCGTGACCGCATCTGGGCGGACAACTACGGGGAGAAGCTGCGCGAGGCCACGATCGAGATCAACGCGGCACAGACGCTGCTGACCTACCACGGCCCCACGCAGATCAAACTCCTTGCTGCAGAGTTTGAGCGCGGCAAGTTCCAGCGCGTGCGGCAGGCAATGCCCATTGCGTCCGGCCCCAACAACCCGGTCAGCGTGGTGGACCTGCAGTTGGACACGGGCAAGTTCCGCGACGCCTACATTGACGCGGAACTGGCAGCCGTTGCCGTGTCCATGGGGCTGCCGCCGGACGAGTTCCTGAAGACCAGGATTGCCCCGGCCTCCGGTGAGTCCATCCGCCTGCGCTACGCAGAGCGCCAGCACCGGCAGGAGGAGCACCGGGAGGCCATGCTGCCCGCTGCCGTTGAACTCTACTGGACCGCGCTGCATGTCCTCCACGTGGCTCTTGGTGAGGGGCCGGTGTCGGGCTTCAAGTCCGTGGCCGACCTGCCTCCATACGAGCCAGAAACTCCGGTCAGCGAGCAGCCGTACACCGTGGCCATTGACGTGCAGGACCAGCGTCTCCCGTCCACGCAGGCCGAGCGCGCCGCTGAGCAGGAGTACAACGTCAGCAAGGGCTTCTCTACGTGGTCCCAAGAGTTGGCCAAGGAGCAGCCGGATCTCAAAGACCCGGCGGGAACCATCACCGCCAACCTTCAAGACACGGCCGGGCTTCTCCGCACGGCCGGACGCAGTGCCGCCACGCGGGTCACAAGCCCGCTTCCACCGAGGGTGTGACCATGGTCCTCAAACTCAAGCCCGCCCACCAACCCATGTCCAAGAACCCGGTCCTTGCCGACCGCATCAACGCCATGTGCGTGCAGGCTTTCCCTGGCGCACCAGAGTTGGCCACGCTCTACGCCGCAGCCCTGCGTGGGCAGGCGGACAAACTGCAGCCCAAGGCGGCCAGCGTTGATGATGCCTTTGCGCGCCTCGCCAAGACGCTGGAGACTGTCATCCGCACCCATGCGGGCACCCTGCGGGACTTCATGCTGGACGAGCAGGTGGCCGGGCCGCAGGGCTCAGGGCTGGTGGACGCCAACCGGTTCCGCCCCACGGTGGAGGAGGTGAACACCGCCGCCGGGATGGTGGCCCGCAACCTTGAATCCCGCCAGTTGGGCGCCGCGGAAGTGGTTGTGGACGCCCTCCAGAAGGCGTGAAGCCATGGCCGAGAACATCCATGACGCCATCGTTCAGGGCGTGATCGAGCAGGAGGACATCCTTGCGGAGGTCACGGAGCGCGCTGCAGAGGCGCCCGTTGCGGAGTTCGTGGCTGAGGCAATGCAGGCCGGTGACGGTGATGTTCTGGTGGACGCCATGATGCGCGCCGCAGTCCTCGCCAGCATGGAGCAGTTGGAGAAGCAGAAGGACATGGCGGCCCAGCAAGTGGCCCGCGAGGCCTTCTGGCTGGACAAGGCAGACCCCAGCAGCATCCGTGCGGTGACGGACGTGGACGTGGCACAGGCCCGCGCACAGGCGGCACAGCCCGCCAACGAGGACTGACATGGCATGGACCAGGGAGGAGCGCCTGCGCATTGCCCGTGCGGCCCGCGAAGCCAGCGCGCAGTTGCGCAGTGAGCCTCTCCCGCCCAGCAATGTCCTTGCCCGCCTCACCCTGCAGGAGATGCTGGACCTCCTCGCGTCCTACGGCGTTATCCTCGACGAGGAGCGGCTTGACGTGGAGATCCGCGGTGCGCTTGCCCGCGAACTGCTGGCCATCAACCGCGGTGACCCGCTTGATCCAGGCCGCGTGAAGGCGCTTGAAGGCCGAGCGCAGCGGCTTGTGGGGCAGGTGGCCCGCAGCGTTGCAAACCAGACCATCGGGGACATGCGGCAGGTAGCCATCCTCGACGCCGACCCGCGGCCGGAAGATGACCGCTGGTACATGTGGGTCACCGCCAGCGGCAAAGAGCACTCCTGCCCAGACTGCCAAGACCGTCACGGCATCGTGGCGCGCATGGACTGGTGGGAAGAGGCTGGCATGCCGCGTGACGGGATGACCGTGTGCGGAGGCAACTGCAAGTGCCGCTTGGTCATGGTCAGCGCACCCAAGGGCGGCGCACGCGCGGAGGGCACCATCACATGACCGGCATCGTCGTCACGGTGGAGATTGACAGCAGCCTTGAGGCTCTGGTCCGCAAGTTGAGCGGCCCCGAACTTCCAAAGTTCATGGCCACGCAGACGGACGCACTGGTCTCCCAGGTGCGCGCGAACTTGACCCGCAAGGGCGCGCTGGCATCCAGCGACTGGCCGCGCCTGTCCCGCCCCTACGCCAAGCGCAAGGCGGCCGGAAAGACGCCGGGCAATGGCAAGTTCAAGCAATCCATGCTCAAGGACACCGGCCTGCTGAATGACTCGCTGGTGGCGCGGGTTGAGGATGGCCCGCGTGGTCCGCGCATGGTGCTGGACGCGGTGGGCTCACGCCGGGTGGGCAAGCGCACGCTCACCAACAGCCGCCTGCTCCTGATCCATGCGAACGGTGAAGGCACCATGCCACGGCGCAATCCGGCAGACCCGCGTGACATGGGCCTCTACCTCAAGCGGCTTGAGCGGGCGTTGCGGGTGTGGCTGGACAAGGCAGCCTAGTAGCCGCGCCGTGCGATGCGCTGGGCGCGCGTTTCCACGCTGAAGGTGGCGTGCCGGACCCATGCGCCATCCACCGCAAAGCCGCGCCACTCATGCCATGCGCCGCAGTGCTCGCAGAAGTGGCAGAGCTCAAACACTTCCGGCAGCAGTACGGTGCGTGGGTCTACGGGAGCCTGTTTAGGCAGCGGGCCGCCTTCATCGTACAGGAGCAGGTCACAAGGGCCGTCCTTGCTCTGCGCTGACGCGATCACGGCACCGCACAGGCACCGCTCGGGCACAGCAAACCTGAACGTGTCAAACATGGCCATGGGTCACATCCCGTTCAGGTAGCACCAGAACGCGTCCTGAAGGCATGGGATGCACACCCGCATGTCGTGCACCCCACCTGCCTGCATGGATGTCATGCGCTGTGACGTGGAGTCATCGCACGGGTCACCGCACATCATGCACGTGGCTTCTGTGTTTGGGCAGTTGCCAGCAGCGCACGCCGGGCAGCGTTGGCGGGCAGCCGGGCTCACTTCTGCAGCCTCAAGGCAAGGTCCGCTACCTGCTGAACCTCTGCAGGCGTGAGCCCTTCCCATGCCATTGCCAGAAGCGCCGCAGCGTTGATCCGCTCAGGCGTCTCCGTTGACAGCTGCGCGTACCCTCGCTCACGCAGCGCCATGCTCACCATGGCGTGGAGGTTCGCGCGCACGCGGTCTGCCAACTTGATAATCAAGGCGAGGTCTGCAGGCGGCGCCCGTCGGCTGAACTCGATGTCCTGGAGATAGGACGCGGTCATTCCGACATCCTCAGCGACGTCCTCACGTGCGCTCTTTGTGGGCAACGCGAGGCGGTGCGCCATCAACTGCGCGCCGAAGGAACCGGGGCGAACTGAGCGGGAAAGTTTCTTGGGGAGCGGCATGCTTTGCACATAGGCCGCGTGGCATGTCGGCGCAATGGCTATTGCGGGAATCGTCCGTGACACATTGGCACGCCTGCTGACGGCTCACCTGCGGCGTGGTCACGTGCGCGCACCAACCAGAGGGTGTGCACATGAACGAGCCCGTCCCCCAGGAACAGAAGCCCGCCGCCGCTCCCGCCGAGAAGTCACCCGCGCCTGCCGCCGAGAAGGCCCAGCCCGCGGAGGACTTCCGCGCCAAGTACGAGGCCGCCGCGGAAGCAGCCAAGGCGGCACAGCAGACCGCCGCCCGGCTGGAGAAGGAGCACAAGGCGCTCCTCAAGAGCATTGAGGACGGGTCATTGGTGACCAAGGTGCTGGCGGAGAAGCTGGGCACCAAGCAGGACGAAGACCCCAGCAAGGTGCTGGAGCGCGTGAAGGCAGACAGCGAAGCGGCCCGCGCCGAAGTGCAGAGGCTCCGCGACCGCGTGCGTTCCAACGCCATCAAGGAAGCCCTGCGCGAGGTGGCCAAGAAGGCCCACAAGCCTGAGCGCCTGACGGCATTCCTGCGACTGGATGACATTGAGGTCAGCGACGACGGAGAAGTCACCGCGCTGTCCGTGCTGCGTGAGCGGGTGGAGAAGCTGCGCGAGACGGACGCCTACCTGTTCCAGTCCGATGACCCGCCCGAGAACAAGGACGCCAAGCGCGCCGCCCCGCTGCCCAGCGCAGCCGCTCCTCCGCCCGCGAACAACGCGGAGCCCGAGAAGCCCCGCCGCCGCATCTTCGGCGGCATCACTTCCCTGCCCCACCTCAACGGTGGGCGGTGATCCCGGCGCACTCCCGCGCCTGAACAAGGAGGGCCACCATGGCCGGAGAATCAACCACCAACGGCATTGCTGGCGTTCGCCCGACCAAGGGAGCGCCCAGCATCATCCTGCAGGTCCACGACAACGCGGTCTTCCAGGGCACGGTCAACTGGCAGGACTCCATGGGCTACGCGGCCACCACCATGGGCCGCGCCACGTCCACCACGTCCGCCACCGCCGTGGCCAACGGCGCCAACGAGGCAGACGAACAGTCCGCCAGCGAGCTGACCACCACGGTGAGCACCGCGACCCCGGCCATGAAGGCGGTGTTCGTGATCCTCTCCATGATCAGCGCCATGACCACGCAGGTGGACCTCAAGGCGTTTGCCTCGGCCACCATCGCCATTGCGCTGGCAAACAAGCTGGACAGCGACATCACGGCGCTGTTCGGTGGCTTCGCCACTGTGGTGGGCACCAGCGGCGTTGCGCTCACGGTGCAGGACTGCATCACCGCCACCATGAACCTGCGCGTCAACGCGGGGAACCGGGCCGGTGACGCCATCTGGGGCCTGCACCCCAAGCAGATCGCTGACCTGCAGTCCAGCGCGTCCAACAACCACAGCCCGTTCGCCAGCCGCATGCTGGAAGGGTTTGACCCGCGCTTTGGCGAGTCCGCCCGCTCCAACATGCACGGTGACCTGCTGGGCTTCCCCTGCTTCGCCAGCACGCTGGTGGGCACGGTGAACGTGGGCGCCGACCGCGGTGGCGCGCTGTACGTCATCCCGTCCGCATCCGGTCCCGGCGCGGCCATCGGTGGCGCCATGATCGCGCTGTCCCAGGGCAGCGAGGCCAGCATGGTGAGCCAGCAGCGTCTGGCGGACGCCATGTCCGGATGGAGCGCGTATGGCGTGATTGAAGAGATGGACGTGTTCGGGGTGCTGGTCCAGTCCGACGCGTGATTCCACGGTGAAGTGTGCAACGCGCTACGGCGCGGAGGGTGTCAACCATGGCCTCAGCCATCCAGTTTGGTGAAAGTCAGACCATCCGGTACGCAGGGCGGGACGCGGAGTTCCGGCCGATGCTGGACGCGAACAAGCGTCCCGTCCGCTACCCGGTGGACCTCAAGGACAAGAGCATGTTGGACCCCGTCATTGGAGAGGTCTCATTTGGCGGCCAGAGGCGCGCGGTGGTGATGGGTCTCCGTCCCAACAAGCGCCAGATCACCAAGGACGCCAGCATTGCCGAGGAAAAGCGGCAGGACGGCCATCCCAACCGGCGCTTCCTGCAACTCTACATGCGCGGTGACTTCCGCGACGTGGGCGGCAAGGTCACGCCCGGCGGCATCTTTGAACTTCCCATCACCGACGGACGCGAGGCGGACGACACGGTGGGCGCCCGCGAGTACGACGGGCAGACGGTGAACTACCTGGTCACCAACGAGGCCACGGGTGAGCGCGTGGACGCGTACCTGGCCAAGGGATGGCGCTACGCCACGTGCGAAGACATCCTCAAGGTTTGGGCGCGCGCGGACCAGAACAACGCCGCTGCAGAGGCGGCCAAGAACGCATCCAACCCGCTGCTGGCCATTGACCGGCTGGCTTCCACGCTGGCCGCAGGCATCGGTGGCAAGCCCGAGAAGCCCGGCAAGGAGGCGTGATGGAAGACCGCGAGAAGGAGCGCCGCGTGCGCGAGGAGATCCAGCGGATGGGCCGGACGCTGCGTGAGCAGTCGGAGAAGAACGGCAAGCCGCAGACGCAGGAAGCCGCGGAGAAGTACGCGCGCGAGCTGTACGTGAACAACGAGCGGCGCAACCCGCCGCGCAACCGCTGAGGAGCGCCCCATGTTCCATCCCTCTCCCCGATGGCAGAAGGTCCGCACCATCAAGTTTGATGACGTGGACGTGGACATTGCCAACACCGCCGCCACGCTGACGCTCACCCCGCTGGCGTCCGAGACCAGCCACCTCATCATCGAGGAGACGCTGGTTGTGGAGCGCACGCAGTTTGCGGGCAACGCTGGCACGCTGGTGCTGGACGTGGGCAAGTCCGGCTCCCTGGAGATCTACGCCAAGGACGTGAGCCTCAAGAGCGCCAGCGGCACGCGCACGCTGGGCAGCGGCACCACCAGCGTGAAGCCGCGCATCATCGAGGCCAACGGCCTGCCCATCGTCCTCACGCTCACCAGCGGCAGCGGCAACCTCTCCACCCTGTCCGCCGGTGAGGCGGACATCTACGTGCTGTGGGCGCCCGCGCCCCCGGCCCGCTGAGGAACGCCATGGCATACGTCTCAAAGAAGGACCACGTGGACCATGACGGCCTCGTGGTGGTGCTGGGGAAGAACAAGGTCATCCGCAGCGTGCTGGCCAGCGAGGCCAAGCCGAGTGACCGGGTGCTCACCCCGCAGCAGTTCCATGACGAGGCCGACAAGAAGGGCGTCCGCGTGGAGATCGTGGGCTTTGTTCCTGCGAAGACGGAGAAGCCGAAGGCCGAGAAGCCCAAGGCAGAGTGAAGACGCGCAGCCTGCGTCCAAGGGCGCCCGCTGCCGCATGGTGGTTGGGCGCCCTTTGCGCATCTGGAGGATGACATGGGTGAGATGATCAAGCGGGTGGTGTTTGGCGGCGTGTGCGTGGTGATGGGTGCGTGGCTGCTGTGGTCCGACACCGCCGACGCGCTCCCGGCAGGGAACAGGCAGATCACGGTTCCCGGTGGTGTGACGTGCCCGCCGCTCCATCTGGGCTTCGTGCCGGTTCAGTGCGGCGCCGGATACCAGGCGGTGCTTGCGGAAACGGAAAGCGCCACTCCGGTCTACTTCTGCGGTGCCAATGCTGCGGACGGTGGCATCACCAGTGCGAACGTGGCCGCGTCCTGCGCCAAGCGGTGTGACGGGTGCAAGAACGGGACGCAGTACACGGTGGACGTGATCAGCAGCCCGCCGCAGGTCTACTGCATGTCAGGGAGCACGACGGATGGCGGCGTGACCGTTGCCGTGTCGTGCGTGAGGTGAGCCAATGAGCATGCGCGCGCTTTGGGCAGTGCTGTTTGTGGTGGCGCCGCTTGCTGCGGTGGCCGGGTACGGGTCCACGTACGGGACGCTGTCAGGCGGCGGCGGCGGCGTCTCCGAGGGCGGCGCCATCAGCGGTGCGGCTGCGTCCCGGCTCTTGTGGAGCAACGCGAGCAGTGAGTTGGACACCGCCACGCCCGTGGCCGTCACGTCGTCGCTGGACTTGACGTCCGGCACGCTGGACGTGGGCGGCGCATGCACGCTGGACAGCACGCTGGGCGTGGCGGGTCAGGCGACGTTCACGCGTGACCCGTCGGATGCAACGAGCGCAAACGCCACGGTGCGCATCAACCCGGCGACGAGCGCGGCCAACGAGCTTTTTCTCGTCGTGCAGGACAACGGCGTTGACGAGTTCTGGGTGGACAAGGAGGGCGACGCACAGTTGACCGGCGCACTGCGCGTGGACGGCAACATGGACAGCCGCGCCATCAACTCATGCGGCGGGTCTGCCACGTGCGACAGCGTGGGCACGGCGGGCGCGTGGTGCGGCGTGGACCCGCACGGGTTCGTGTTCAGCACGGGCGGAACGGCAGCGCAGGCGCCACTTACCGTGAAGGTGCCTGCGCAAAGCGCCTCAGGCGACTTTGGTGGAATCTCGGTTTTGTACGGAGAGAACGCCAATGCATGGACAAATGTCGCTTTGAACGGCACATCAACAGCATCCGCTGTAAGTCCGACGATCCAGACGCGCGGCGTGGGGACCGCAGCAACACACTTGGGATTCGGTATTGTAGGCGGCATTGAATCTGGGGCTGACGCATCGTCAGCAACCCAGCCAGTCATCAACTTGGATGCACGAAGAGAGGCTGGCACGCCAACGTCGCCTAGCGGTTCCGCCATTACGGCCAAGCCGCTATTTGGTGTGAGCACATTTGCGACCAAGGTATTTGCTGTCAACGTGAACGGCGGGCTGGGTCTGCGCCACATCACCCCCACGGCACTGTCCGGCACGGTCAACAACTATGCGGGCTGCACCACCACGCCCATCTGCCGCATCGACGGTGGCGCCGCTGACCGCGACGTAACGGGAATCGTTCCGGGCTACAACAGCGCGTACGAAGCCAGCCAGTCGGAGTTGTTCTTCGTGTGCAACATCGGCACGACCAACAACCTCGTCCTCAAGCATGAGAACGCGGGCTCCTCCGCAGCCAACCGCTTCACGTTCAACGGCGCCACGGACCGCAACGTGTTGCCGCGCTCTTGCCGCACGCTCATCTACGACCGCACGTCGCAGCTGTGGCGCAGCGCCACGGGGGATTGACCATGAAGCCCTCTCTCGCCCTCGCGTTGTCCGGCGCCATCGGCGTCATCGTCGGTGGCGGCGGCGTGTCCCTGGTGGACAGCGGCCCGTACACGCCCAGCGTCATCCCGAGCAGCGCGCGCCCCACGCTCCTGTCCGCGCAGGCTGCGCAGCGGTTCGTGCCGCTGTCCAGCGCCCACGTCACTGAGGTGGACGTGGTGCTCCGCGGCGTGCAGAGCGCCGAAGACCCCAACGTGTGGTTCCCGCAGACGCACGCGTGGGTTCACGCGCCCGCCGTGGCCGCGGGCCGCGCGCCGTTTGCACATGAGCACTGGTCGCTGACCAACAGCGACGCGAAGCCCGGCATCCTCGCGCTGATTGAGGGTGTCATCCTGCCCGCCGCTGCGGCGCAGTGCCCTGACCTCGCGGACGCCGACGCATACCCGCTCAGGACCGAGCACGTGGAATCTGCAGGCGTGCGCGGTTCGCAGGCCGTGGCGCGCATCGTGGTGCCGTCCGTCGTGGAGGGGCTCCCGCCCGTGACGTGCGCGGTGCGTGCGCCTGCGCCTGCCGAGGCTCTCGCGGGCGTGGTGGCCA
>JACCDR012101300.1_pt1 | contig 19631 bp, 35 predicted proteins | sample 7446431 | NCBI WGS metagenome assembly JACCDR01 (sample SAMN15323443, study PRJNA562643) | freshwater metagenome | isolation source: river surface water | place: USA:Blue River Watershed | collected 2017-08-17 | reverse complement strand
TTCAAAAAGAAAATGCGGAGCTGAAAGCAGAGCGAGATTATTTAAGAGATGCTGTAAATAAAATTATTAAAACTGTTGCAGGGATACCCCCATTTTAAATCAGAGAGCTATTATGACTGAGAAAAAGCTAGAGGAGATGACGGTTAAGGAGTTAATAACTTACGATACTGGAGATGACCCTTGTATCCCATTATCCTGCGGTGGCAGGGACGAACTAATCCGCAGAGCCAAGCTATACGAACAAAGCCAGCAATTAGCGGTGAAGGAGTTGGAAAAGATAGAGGAATGGTCAATAGAAAATTATGATGATGATAGTTGTGATTGGGTTACTAATCATTGGACTATGGAGTTATTTACTTATATTGAAAACCGCATCTCTGCGCTTAAGAAGGGGGAAGGGAAATGAATGAGCTTATGATATTTTCTGCTTTCTTTGTAGCGTCTCATGTCATTGGACATATAGTTTTTTTTATTCATAAACCTAATGACATCCCATTTATTTTAGAGTTTAGATATAATTGGAGACCTTATAGTTTTCTTTCTCTTATAACTTTTACGATTTATTATTTTGTGAATATGAAAAATAAAATGGTTATTAAGAGAGGTATATGTTAAATGGCTTGGATTTGTTCAGTGGAATCGGAGGGATTACGCTTGCACTTAGCGAATGGGTTAAGCCCGTTGCTTACTGTGAAATCGAACCCTACGCACAAAAAGTTTTACTGTCCAGAATGTTTGACGGCCAGTTACCAGTCGCTCCAATCTGGGACGATGTGCGAACTTTGTCAGCAAGGGACTTACCAAAAGTCGATATCATTTACGGCGGATTCCCTTGTCAGGACATTAGCGTTGCAGGACGAAAAGCTGGTATTACAAAAGAAACAAGAAGCGGATTATTCTTTGAAATCATGCGACTTACAGACGAGCTTAATCCTAAATTTATCTTCCTCGAAAACGTCCCCAACATTAGGAATCAAGGACTGGATAAAGTCCTGCAAGAAATTACCATTAGAGGGTTCAATTGTAGATGGGGTATTTTATCAGCGGCAGAAGTTGGGGCATGGCATCAAAGGAAAAGATGGTGGTTATTGGGCTACTCCAAACACAATGGACTTTCTACCGCTAAGGAGTCAGGAAGCATTGGACAGGCAATTTGCCACGACCAGGAAAGGCAGAACCAAGCCAGCGAATCTGAGAGAGCAAGTACATCCACAATGCTATCCTACCCCAACAGCTCAAGACTTCAAACGCAGAGGGCCGAACAGCAAGCAAAAAGGATTGTCGAATGTGGAGAATTTTCCAACACCAGCAGCCAGGGACTGGAAGGACAACGGGAAGTCCCCAGCGGAATTGGAACGCAACAGCCAGACTCTAGCATCAATAGCTGGTGGTCAACTGAACCCTCAGTGGGTCGAGTGGTTAATGGGCTACCTTCCAGAGTGGACAGAATTAAGTCCCTCGGTAATAGCGTTGTTCCCGAAGCAGCGAGGCAAGCGTTTATGAGATTACTAACCCCCACCGATTTAAAAGAGGATATATGAAAAGCTTACATTTAACTTGCAGAATATTTGGACATAAATATGTTCAGGTATCAGATGGCAGTTTTGAATTTATACGACCAATTAAGGGCGGCCTAAATGCTGTATTATTACAAGAGGGTGAATCGCCAGTAGAATTTAAAATGCCATATCAGAAAAGACTAGGACTAAGAACTGCTTTTAGATGTCAAAGGTGTCAATCGTATAAGGAGCATTTTGATTATAATTGGTTTGATGATGAAATTAAATAACCTAACCCCCACAGATTTAAAAACTAAGGAATAACTATGAAATTAATAATTAATTGGACTGTTTTTCTTATTGGCTTGCCTTTTGTTTGGTTATTTTCTTTCGGCAATGCTCAAGTAGCTAGGGATTTGTTTGATAATTGGAAGGCGGAAGTTTTCAACCAAGGTTTACCTAAGGAGCATTATGACAACTAAGCAAACGATAAAGCTGAGGCCGATTACAGAACGACCAGAGAACGGCAAACCCTTCTATCTATTTGATGAATCTAATGGGCTTTTGTTTATTCCATGGTCAGTTGACTTTGACGATCTTGAGCTAGATGGCAAGGAAGGCTGGCTCTACGCAGATTCTTTAACTTTCGAGGTGAACAATGACTAACGAAACTAATCATAAGTTTCAAAACTGGCTCAAAGGTCAGGAAACTAAAGAGTTTGTAATTAAAAGATTTAGGAGGCTAGGCTTTAAGGTTACCGATAAAAGCGAAGTTAATTTAAAATTATTGCAAAAGAATTTACGCCCTGCAATTTTAAGCTATCAAGATTTAATGGAGTGTTTTAATGACTAACGAAACTAACAAAGCTATCGAGGCTCTGGAGAAGGTGAAGGAGTGGGCTAATGATAACAGCGAATCCGAAGAAGATGATATTGGCTTTGTTTATACAAAAGACTTACTTGGTAAATTGGCTCGCATGATTGCCGAGCTAAGGAAGCAGGACTTTAAGGATATAAAGGAGAAAGGAGAATGAAAAAAATAATTTGTTGGCTATTGGGGCATAAACTATCTGAGCACAATCAATATTATGTTACCTATGTTTGTGGAGAGACATTAGACCAGCCTGTTCCTGTCAGAAAGTGTTTAAGATGTAAAAAGATATTATAACGAGGCAGACAATGACAACAATAAATGATGCGATTAGGGCGATAGTAAGTATGTTTGATGCAATTCATGCTCCCGTAAATGTAGGTTATGGAGATAATCGAAATATTGTAACTCAATATCTTCAAGAGCAGGAGAAGGCAGAGGCAGTAGATAAAACCGAAGGTTATATTTTAGGGGAGCCATCAATTCAAAAACTGCGAGATGATCTAGCTTTAGCAAAAGAAGGGCTGAGGCTGGCTAAAGTTCTTATATTATGTATTCGTTCAGAAGATTATGAGAAAAAGGCCAATCGCTTTTTAAATATTTGTGGGAAGCTGGGGATAAATGAAAAAGACTAAGAACTGCACCCATGAAAAAACCAGAGTAATTATTATGAGTGGAGAGGCTAAAACTTTTTGCTTGATTTGCTGTGCTATTTTAAAAGTGGAGAAAGATAATGAAAAAGAAAAGTGAGGTAATTCGTTTTAGAAATGGAACTTCTATAACAATGAAAGAAGCTAAAGAAGGCGATTATGATTTATGCAAAGGCATGAAAACTAAGGCAGTTAGAAAAGTGCATCCAGCGGTAGAAATAGCCAAAGGCCATTATAAAGAAATTATGAAGTTGCACAAAAAAGGGCAGCTTGAAAATTATATTTCTATATCTGGATTGGTTGCAATTTTATTAGAAATTATTGAGGCTAGGTAATGGAACTAGATAAAGATGAAAGTCCGGCGATATCGCTGGCAAAAGCATATAGGTATAATTTTGAGATTCTAGAAGAAGAATATCCTTTAGGTTCTGTGACGATTCAATCAGTAATTGACGCGCTGAATAATATTATAGAGGCTAAATGATCCGATTGATTATCGATAAAAATAAATCTTTGCGTGTTGTTGTCGACGAGAATCCATGCGTAGGGAAAGAGCATATTAATTATGTTTTTACTGATATTAATAAAGGCTATTATGAGGTTTACGAACCTATAGCCGCAAATAGTGTTTTTGCAATTTATAAGTATAAAAAGAGAAGGGCTAAGTAATGGACGCACTAAAATTCAGGGTGTTTGATAAGCAGGAAAAGCGGTGGTGTAAAAACTTGCTGATTAGCCAAGAAGCTTATTTATTTGATGAAGTATATGACGAGCAAGGCGATAAATGCTTACAGAATCTTAGTCCAGACCGCTACGAGGTCAACAGATGCACAGGGTTAAAAGATAAGAATGGGAAGCTGATATATGAGGGTGATAGATTAAAAGACGGTGATGTCTCTAGAACTATTGAGCTTGTATTGGCTTTGAATATTCCTCCCGATAGGATGGAAATCACAGTCAACAAATACGGCGTACCTTTTACGGAATAAAGCATGACTAAAAGCTCAAAAGAGGAAGATAAGCGGTGGCAGGAATTACAGCTGCTACAAAAAGCTGGTCAGATTAAAGACCTAGAACGCTGGCCCGTATTTAAGCTGTATTCGCACAAAGGCATCCTGCTAGGCAAATATACTGCTGATTCAAAATATCGGCTTAAAAAGGGAACATTAGTAGCGGAAGAGTATAAGGGAGCAGAAGAATCGAAGTCTTACAGCGCTGCCTATTTGCTAAAAATTAAGCACGCAATGGCTGACTATCCTGAGTATAATTTTTGTGAAAATATTGCTGGAAAATTACGACGGCCTAATGTAAGATTTTTTAAGGGGAAAAAATGAAAAAAATAATGCTGATGTTGTTTCTAATACTTTCAGCCTGTAGCGAGGGAACTGGAAGTGATGAATATGAAAATGATAGCTGCTCAAGCTGTTGGGTTTCGGAGGATTATTACGGCAATGCTGTTCTAGTCTGTTCTGAAAATGTACCGCTAGGAGTTACTTGTTACGGTGGATTAAGACAATTTCAAGAGCCGCAATAGTATGTTAGCATTAATCCAGTACTACAACGACACGGAGCCGATGGATTATAAAACGGACCTATATTTTGAAATTGAAGAAAAATCTCCAGAACGAAATTTAATTGCAGCAATAATTAATAGAACGGTTAATGATCTGTTTGAGCCGTCACAGCAGAAAAAAGCCTTAGCTTGGTTTGAATATAAGGGGATACCAGGCGATTATCCTGGATTCACATTTAAGCAATGCTGTGAAATGCTGCAGGTTGACGGTAAAATCTTACTTGCAAAGGTTTATGAAATTACAGACTGGGTAAAAAACGAAAGGAATAAAAGCGTTATCGGTAAAATCAAGATCGAGAATTGCCCGATTGTTTATATGGCTCAGTTACGACAAAAATAAATTCTTTTCGTCAGTTCTTCTTTTTACAAGACCTAAGACAACCTTACCGTTATCTTTACGCCATTTTAAAAACTCATCTGCAGCTGCTTCATAGTCGCCAGCATTTAGCTTTTTAAGCAGTGTTGAGCTTGAAAATTGCGTTTCCCCAATATTAAAAACTAGAGAGGCAAGTGCATCTTTTTGATTCTGCGTTAACGGAACTTTTACCTTGCTATCAATTACCTGTTCAGCCTCAGCTAAATCACTAGCAAAAAGCTGTTCAGCTTCATCTTTCGTAATGCTTCCCTTACTAACGCCTCTCCCTGTATGACCATAGCCGATGGTTTTAACGCCACCGCCATCATCATAAGCGCTAAATTTAACCCCTTCCCACTTCTTAATTAAATCTTGACCTTTCTTACTTATCATGGGTTTTTCCTCCTGTTTTTTACCTTCAAATTTCAGGCTGCCTTTTTTGGCTTTAGGCGCTTTTTTCTCTTCATTTTGAAGAGCAGCAGCTTGCACAAATTCCTGCTTTAATGCGCTCACTTTTGGCGCTAGATAGCCCTCGATTTTTGAAACAACTGCTTTATTAGGTGTTTTTAACAAGTCTGCTGCAAACTCTGGGTTTGCTGCCGCTTCCATAATCATCTGATTAATTCTACCTGTGTATTTATTTAACAGTCCAGAAGCTCCTTCACCGATAATAGTTCCGGCGACAGCGCCCGGCATACCAAACAATGAAGCACCAACGCCAGCACCAACAGCGCCACGAGCTAAGCGATTACTTGCAATTTTACCAGCTGCTTTTGCAATAGTGCTATTTAGCCCTAATTCTTTAGTAATACTGTCTTTCAAATACTGAGCGACATTAAGTTTGGATGCTGTATCAGAGCCGCCTTTCATTTGCAGGCGACCTTTAGCTTTTATTTGCTCAACACTCTTTAAGTCGTCGGCTATTTTCTGCAAATCTTTCAAATGTTTTGGTTCAAAGAATTTAGACATTTGACCAGATTTATCATTTAAAAAGGTATTAAATTTATTGTTGAGTAACTGGCCGTCTGATGCAGAGGTAGATTTTTCTATTAATCGGGTTATAATTTGGCCTTTAACTGCACTATTTACTATCGGGTCATTGCCAATAGCTGTCTTAAAACTTGCAGCCGCCTCTGGATCACGCAAAATTGTATCTAAAACAGCAGAATCTTTTAACGGATTTTTAGCTTTAAATACTTTTGCAACATCACCCTGCTCAAAAGTTTGTTTCATTTTCGCAAATGATTCTTTTCCGGCTAACCAAGCTGCAGCAGCCTCAGGAGATAAACCTTTGCCTGTAGTGGCGGCTTTCATTATGGAATTATCAATCGACTTGGTAATATCAGAAGCAACAGCGGACGCTCTTTTATCGCCAGAAACCTTGTATTTATAAGCTAGTTCGGAAGCCCTAGACCTCATGTTTTGTAAGTATTCATAAGGTTTAGAGCCGACTACTTTCCCATTGACATTGCTCTTAGCGGATTGAAGATCGTCAAACAGAGCATTAAGCTCACTAGGCATTGCACCTGCTCCCTCTCCAAAGTATTTATTTTTTGACGCATAAATCTCCTGCTTTGTTTTATAAAGTGGGATATTACTATCTACTGCTGATTCGGCGGCTTTCTCGTAAAGACCAGAAATGGCTTCTTTCACAGTACCAGCTTTCTTAACAAGCTTTTCTTTCAATAATGAGCCAAATACTTCATCAGGAATTATGCTTGGCGGTGCAACCTTTTCAATAGCGGCCTCTCTGGCTAAATTTCGAGCTAATGCTTTTTCAGTTAATATTGCAGCAAAAGCTGGATCTTGAGTAGCCAATGCTTGCTCTGCTGTAGATAATGCAGGAGAATCAGCAATTTCAGCTGTGTTTTTATATTGAGCAAAATCGTCTAATGCAGCGGCATTTAAGCCTTCGTCTAATTTGACTTGCAACTCTGGATCAATAGTTTCCAGTATGTTTTTCGCAACAAGTCTTTGCCCTGCTTCTGTTGCTGGTTTAGCAGCATTTTTCACAAGTCTTTCTAATTTTCCAACGCCTTTAACAGTAGAACCCACTAGCTTTGGAGCAACGCCAAACTGAATTCCGGCACCAGTATTATAAGCAGCTTGTTCAATATCTTGTTTAGTTGGTGCCAGTGCTGTAATATCTTGAGCCTCTACTGCATCGGCTACTTTATTAAATCCAAACAGACCAGCAGCACCACCGACGGCACCACCAATTAAGCCGCCAATTGGTACGGATAAGCCAAATGTAAATGGAGCCAATGGAGCACCAGCCATAGCGCCAACAGAAGCACCAGCACCAGCGCCAGCTAACCCTGCACCGATACCACCAACGCCACGGATAGCCGTTTTTGCCGCATCTACATCACCACCAAGAGCATCAACAGAAGCAACCCCAATGTCCTTTAATCCGCTGACAGTCCCTTTAATGTTTTGAATTGGGGAAGTTAAGCCCTTGACAAATTCGCCACCTACGGAAGTTTGTGCAGCATTCCACTTCGATTCTAACAATGAATCCAATAGTGAATTTGATTCAACAATAGGAGCGCTAGCCCCCTGACTAGCATTCCACTTAGCTTCTAAAAGAGCGTCTAAATCAGCCACCTTTAACCCTCGCAAAATATTCAGCCTTTGATTCGCCTGGTAACGGATCTGGGATACTAGCAATATCTGGAATTGCTGCACTGTTTTCCATGCTTATTGTTAAATCTTCCGGTGCAATTCCGTATCTTTTTGCCATTTCAATTTTTGGAGTAATAACTTGATTGTACTGGTCCCTAATGTATTTACCTTTTTGCAGAGCTAATTCAAGCAATTGCTGTTTAACATCTGGGGTCATTCGAGAACCACCAGCAACGGCCGATAAAGCCCCTTGAAATGCAGCAAGTGGCGACCTCGCACCTTGAGCAAGTGAAATTTCGCCCTCGCGAACTACTGAGCCAGGATCTAAGACTTTAACCAGTTCGTAAACAAACGGTAAATCGCTTGTTAGTGTGTCGGAATTTGCATAGCCGACCATAGCTTTTAATGATGGAGTAATTGCTGCGTAATCTTTATAAGTTTGATTGCCAGCAATTTCATCTCTTAACTGATTAGCTAATGCTAATTTTTCCTTATTAATAGGATTTAGCATCATGGCACCACCGCTTGAATCTGCTCCGTATGCACCTAATTCGCCTAACTTCTTAGCTTTCTCTAATGCACCAGCTTTTGCAACTTCTCGCTGATCTTCCGCTGCTTGCAATAATCTTTGCTGAGCAAATAATGCTGCTCTGCGCTTAGCTGAGCCAAATAAAGCATCTGGCAATTGTGAGGATTCAGCAGTAGCATCACCACCTAATGAGCCAGTGACAGCATCGACATACCTGTCAGTCAGCGTATTTTGATACTTGTCGCCATAGCTACCAATTAAGCCAGATAACAAGCCTGATAAGCCTGTAGCAATTACAGCATCTTTTGTTTTATATCGTGTTGGATCTTGGCTTACTAATTGCAAGGCGCTTGACCCTACTAAATCAGAAACACCTTTTGCTTTATACCAAGGGTTAGCCGCTGCGATTTCTGCCTGCGCTTGTTCCCCTAATAAACTTTGTGCTAAATCTTCTAAACCTGGCATAAATATCTCCTAATTAAAAGGCGAGCTAGTTTCAGCTGAACCGCCACCGCCACCCATTTTATTTGCAGCATTCCTTTGAATATCAATCTGTTGCTGATTCTGTTGCAATTGTTGCATTGCTAAATCGACATCCGTCGGATTTGATACCTGAATATTCGCACCCTGATAAGCTTGGAATTGTGGCAATTGCAGCCCCGTTCCAAGTTGCTGAGTAGTTACGGCATCTGATAAACCTTGCTGATGCGTTCCTAACTCAATTCCATACTGACGCTGATATTCTTGGCCACCAATTTCTGCAGCTCTTTGTCGTGCATCCGTTCTAAGGTCATCATAACGCTGATCAATCCCTCTTAATTCTTGCTGATAGCGTGAATTTGGATCGGGACTAAATGGAATGCCTTTATTATATAGCTCTTGCTCTTTTGCCGCTTTTGTGTTTGCGTAATCTTGATCAACATTTTTTGTCAACCTAGAAAATACAGCATCCTCAATCTCGTTACGCTTAGCGCCAAAATCTTGCGTTCCAAATTGTTTGTAATTAGATAAGTAGTCCTGAGTAACCCCCTGACCAGCTTGCGTTATACCCTGCCCTTGCTCTAAAATACCTTGCTGCGCATCTGATAATTTCTGCGTAACAACTGGATTGCCGTTCTCGTCATAAGTAACAGACTGACTGCCAAAAGGATTAACCTGATTAGGGTTATTATAAGCAATGTTGTCCTGTGCAACTTTATGCTGCAATCGGTACTCATTGCGAATTTTTTGGCGCTGCTCTTTAGGCATAGAAAGCCAAGTGCGTCGCTTTTTTTCTCGACCTCTTGCGTTCTCTGTTGCGCTTTTTATGCTTTTATCTCGTTTTTTTGCCATTATTATCTCCTTCTATATGCTACTTGAGGATTATTTGAACCAAGAGCCGCAACTGCTAATCCAGCAGCTTCGCCCTTATCAAAAGGTTGTGGATTTAAACCGCCTGTCGGATATGGCTGAGTGGTCAGGGGTTGAGGGTTTAAACCGCTCTGGCCTTGTCCTTGTGGAGCTTGATTTGGGTGCATAGCATTGTAAGCTAATTGCGCTTGACCTCTAATACTATCTGGGCGATTCGGATCTCTATAGCTATTAACAGGATTCCCCCTGTATGGTTGCATACCGATAGGTACAGGACCTTGCGACATTCCTCCCGGTTGCGGTTGATATGCAGGACCGTGGCTATTTGGCCGTTGCATTCCTGTTGACATAGCACCAAAGCCAGGGTCAATACCTTGACCTGGTTGCGGTCTTTGCATTGGCTTTAATGCTCCCTGTGGTGGTACTTGCATCGATTGCCCTGGTATTACATTTCCGATTTTATTTATTGCCATATTCTTCCTTTATTATAAAATTATTGCCCTCGACCTAAAAGACTATTTAAAGCAGCATTTGCCGCATCCCCTCTGTCGATATTTTGAGCATAAGCAGATTGAGTGCCCTCTGGCGCTACTTCTGGCTGTGGTAGTAGGCTGTCTGATTGCTCTTCTTCTGTTTCATCACTTTGGCCTGTTAAAATAACAAGCATTCCACCAGAATCAGCGACAGGCTTCCATAAAAACCCCTCTGCTTGACTGCCTTGCCTTTGAGAACCATCTTCAATCTGTCTAATAGCTACGCCATTTTCAACAACTGTCACATTATTGTAAGCGCTGCCAGGCTGTGAAAATCGATTAGTTGTGGCGTAACCATTCCCCGGCCCAGAATCACTGCCGACCTCAATTGTATTGCCTTCTTGGTCAACTATTGCGACTGTCATGTCGGTGTGACTCCTGTGATAACATTTTCGTCCTGCGCTACTGGATTAACAATGCTATTGTAAATCTCTTTTGCACGGTCTTTATTTCCTATTAAAATATCACCTTTATCAGATTTATATAAGTCCTCATCAACAAGTTGCTTAACAATTTGCTTTTGAATTTCTGGATCTAATCCCAAGTATTCATCACCAAAAGTTTCAAGATTGCCAAGTACTCCGACAAAGTGAGTTGGATCTTCCTTCGCTAAATCTTTAGCCTTGTCAAAGCTCCATTCTTGACCAGCATATTTACCAGTTTTCCAAACACCATCATCATTTCCAGGGTGATTAGCTGCTTTTAATCCTTGTGCGGCATCGCTTAATTTACCCCAGCGTTCATCTTGGTATTGCTTTGTTGATTTATGACGACCAACGCCAAAATATCTGGCTACTTCACTAAGACCACCTGTTGCTATTGCTAAGGAAGCTCTACTTGCTGCACCTTTTGGATCGTCCTTTGGATCCCAAGAATCTTTGCCTTTTAAGTAATTATTAATCCCATTACCTAGTAAATATGCTCCACCAACAACACCAGCATAAGGAGCAGCGGCCATTAATCCAGCTCCCATCCCAGACCCTGCTGTAGTAGCCCCAGTAGTTCCTGCGGCTCCTGCGCCACTTCCAGCTCCCAGCAAGCCACCTGCCCCAGTTGCACCGCCTGTGGCTGTAGCAGCCCCCGTTGCAGCAGTTGCCCCTGTAGCGGCGCCAGTGGTTGCAGCAGCTCCACCCCCACCACCGATTAAGCCTCCTAACGAACCTCCAAGATATGAACCTAATTGCTGTGCCCCTGCACTTAAAGCAAGCGGCATGACCTGTTCCATTAGTCCAGGCGCTTCTGGCTTTTTTTCTAAGTAGCCTTGAGCCTCGCCAATTTCCTGCACCATTCGTGGATCGCGATCGTATTCGTCAGTGTAATAGTTGTATATATAGCCCGGCACTTCGCCGTATTGCATATAATTGTTTCCAACAAAAGGATAAGGCGTTCCTGCTGGTGCTGGTAATTTTCCCGGTGGTAATGGCATATTAAATACTCCAATTTCTATATGGAACCGAATATCTAATGCTGTTATTGCTGCGTGTCATGCTTCCTACAAAGCTTCCTTTATAGCGAGCAACCGCTTTAGATATCTTTCCTTCAAATTCTGCTTTAGCTTGTTCATAATCGCCCGAATGATCCTCAAACCACTTAGCTCTAAGGCCAAGCTGCACAAGGTCATAGTCAAATATGCACAAATCTGTATCGGCTGTAATGGTTTCAAATGGTGTTGATACCAGTGTCCAAGTGACGTTATTATCAGTAAAATTAGCCGTTCCACTTGGCGCTACGGTTCCAGAAGTTCCATTGCTAACAGTCTGGTAATTGTAGCCAGCCGAATTAACCAGAACAGGAGTGCCAGAACCGTTATAAGCAGTTGATGGCTCCCAGTTTTTAGGCTTGTATAAATCACGAGAAATATAGTCAAAAGATAGTGTCTGAACGCTTGACGGTGTAGGACTTACTTCAAACTGGCTAAGCGAATCATTGCCAGCAGTTGAGCTGTTTGGGTTCGTATCGCTGCCAAAAATTCTATATGTATAATTTATAGAACTTGGAGAATTCCCATATAACAGGCAATTAAACATAGCGTCAGATGATGGCCCGATTAAAGGGTTATTCTCTGTCTGATTCCACTGAGTTCTTAATATTTGAGAATAGAAATCTTGCGGTAATACATAGTTTGCTTGGCCTGATACGGTTGAGAATGAGTGTCTTTTCTTTTGAACAGCCCAAACCTTAGCTTGTCTTAGCTCTTCACAAACAGCATTCAGCAAGTGTACTAACTGCAATACATCGGGGTCAGTTGAACCAATAAGCGTTGTCGGAGCTGATAAATTAGTCCTATACCTAAAATTCTGCACAATGCTTAATACTGATTTCATCATTTGACAGAAACTCCCACCGAGTAAAGTTTAAAGCCATCCGTTGAGGCTGTATCCGAATTTCCTTCGAATCTATACTGTAGATAATTACCACTAACGCCGACAGAGTAAAATGGGTTATTGTAACCATCGACTAATCCGGGATTTGTTACAGCAGATTGTTTACGACCAAAATCAGCAACAGATCGAACACCAACAGCAGAACCAGCAAAATCGGTTTTGATAACAGCATCCCAACCCTCCACTTTTTTAAACTTTTTGTTACTGTTTAAATTTTGATAGGCGCTATGCAATTCGATCGGATAAGCAGAATAAGTGCCAGGATTATCAGCATCTTCATCTTTAAAAGAATTTTTCACATACTTCATAACTCTGTAGCCAGCTATAAAGTAAAGGTTATTATTAAAATATGTTAGATGCCTAGAATCTCCATAGTAAATGCTTTCAAGATTAGATAGCTTTTGAATAGTCCAGGCTTGAGTAACTACATTATAAACGAACATTGTCGAGGCTTCTTCGAAATCAAGATAAGTGCCATCCTCTTCTATGAAACCATCCATTAAAATATATAGTTTATTGTTTTCAGGCCAGTAAGCCATAGATGCACGAGTAAGCGCAGAGCTATATCCGTAAGTTGTAATTGCTGCAGAAATAAGACTTGTCCAATATGGGTTAATTGGTCCAGATATTGTAATATTTTCTTGTATGTCTGGATCTGCTTGGAATAATTTTCTAACAGAAACAACACCTGTTTCAGTTAATAAAAAGATATCATTATTAAACTCTAAGCAACTTGAAAAATTTAATATTTTAGAGGTTTTAAATTTTGCCACTCTTTCCCAATTTGGGGCATTAGGATAATCGCCAGCATATACTAAAATCTCTCCCATTCTATTCCCAAAGCACAGATATTGCTCGCTGCTGTTATTAGTTGGGGATGTTAATGAGGCCATCCAGTAGATTGCAGGAGATTCTTCAAATAATTCGGTTAATGATACGGTTGTAAGTGCTCCTGTAATAGCAGCTAAACCACTATAATATAAATTAGATCCATAGGAGAAATAATTGCGGCCTTTGAAACTTAAGCTTGCATTGGATGTCCTATTGAATCCTTGAGGCGCCCAAGTTGATCCATCATATTCAACGCTTTCTGTCGCTGCATTATTAAATGTAGTGAATGCCATTCTTCCGTTAAATGGAAAGGTTCTTGTGACAGTTACAAAACCCGATGCACCAGTAGTATAAACCAAAGATGGGGATGCTCCGTTTGTTATATTGTAAATTTTCGCAAAGGGTGCACCGTTGCCAGTATCCAAATATGCAAATAGTGCGATATTTCTATAGTTCATTAATCCGATTACCCATTCAGGATGGCTGGAATGTATTTGTATCCCCGGCCTAACCGCTAAATTCTGGCTTTCAGGCTCCCAATTTAAAGCCCAAGGCGAATACTCAGGCGACATACTAGCCAGCGGATCGCGTGTATTCATGCCTTTAATTGGTATTTGTAGCGGTAATGTGTCTTGTAGTTGTGTCATAATTAAACTCTTTGGAAAAAGCCCCAGACAATAATTCTTCTATTAGTACCTAAAGACCAGTTGGCGCTATCATAACGATTCACTACAAATTCTGTTGCTGAATGAGCTAAGACTTGAGCTGCAATACCAGCACCTCCATCCACTACAGTTCCGCCACCTATAGAAGTAACGAAATCAAAAGGCTGAGAATATCCACCAGGCAAAGGAACTATAATTGAAGTGTTAGCCGTTCCACCCGTAGTGAAGCTTGCTCTTAATCGAAAAAAAGTTAATTCCCCATTATCCCAAAACTTAGCCACTTGAATATCATCGGCCGTAACAGTCATGCTGCCAGTCCCAGTTAAAGCAGGCGTCCAGCCAGCTTGTTCTGTGATTCCGTTGTCGGCAGGGTCGATTTCTAGGATTTTAGCAGCATTCGAGGCAATGTCGGAAACAGCAGATGCAAGTGATGACTTTGAAATCTGCCGTTCCCACCATGACATTGTTATCCCCTTCTAATGCCAATTCTTAAAACTAAATCCGATGTGCTAGTATAGGTTGGAGTACCAGCTGATTTAACAATCATATACAAATCAGCCGATTTGCTTACAATCATTTGATTAATATTAGCCATTGACCCAATAGAGCTATTAGCTAAATTGCTATAACTTGCAGCGGCAAATTCTACCTTACCGACAAACTTATCCGCTAGTTCAGCGTCCGTTATGTCCAGCGCAGCATTATTAGTACTTGCAACTGTTGGAGCAGCATCAAAAAACAGTAATGTTAAGGCTGCGCTTTGTTTAGCTTTATCAAGAATAGTGATTGATTCAATAATCCCTTTCTTAGTACCACCAGCAAAGACATCAGCCAATGTCAGCAAAGTACCTACCTGATCATTGGCAGCATAGATATTGGTATCAGTATCAACTGTTTTCTCAACTACGATTAAATCGCCAAATTGTAAGCTCATTGTATTCCTTATGAAGCTTCGTTAAAGATAATCCAGTTCAAAGTTCCAGTGTCGTTAAGTTCGCAAGCAACTGTAAAACTTACACCGTTAGAAATTGCTTTAACATAAGCATCGCCAGTAGTGTCAGCATCTAAAGATGTTCTAGTTAAGAAAATCCGTGAAGATGTTTCTGCGCAAGTTGTTGAGGTAACTACATCAGAGGCACCGTTACATGTTAGCGTTCCCATACATTTAGCAGCTGCAGTAGCTTCTTGTAAGCGCAAAGTCTTACCGGAAGTACTAGCAACGATGTCGCCATTAGTAGCAGTGACGCTAGTAACACTTAAGCTTTTAAGCGCAGAGGCTTGTTCCGCTGGCATACCTAACCCGATTAAGTCGCTTGCCGTGTCAGCTTTCGCCACTCCTGCAATCAACAAAACCGATAAAATTACAATCTTTTTCATATTCTTTCCCTTAAATTAAACTTCTATTTCTTTCTCTTTTACCGCTTTCTTTGAAGGCTTTTTATCTTCTTTTGCATTTTCCAAAGCTTCCAACCTAGCCAGTAACTTAGTATTTAACTGCTCCATTTCCAGCAGTTTCTCGGCTTGCTCAGAGCTTCTAGCCCTTAAGTCTTTACCGCCCATATATTGCAATGCTCTATCATGAGCTTCGACAAAATCTTTAGTGTATCTGGATTGAACTGTCTTAGCGCCAATAGCGGCAAACTGTTCAACTGTATAAACACCAGCAGCAGTTAATGATGCAATCTGTCCACTTGTAAGGCCAGAATCGCCCCATTTATCTAACTGTAAGCCAACAGTAGCCTCGCCAGCTTTATAGCGTAAATATTCAGCATGGTATCTACCACCAACGCAATTCCCTTCATCATCAAAAGCTAATAACTCAGGAGGCAATTTCTTAACTTGCTCAACTGGTTTTTGTTTTTTATTTTTGATCCATTCGATCATTTCGATTTCATCAAATACTGCATATTTTGCTAGTTTTGATTTTATTTCGTTTTTAACTGGTAGTGTAAAAAATCTAAATGCTACACCCCGATCATGTCCTGACATCATCCGATTAACACCGTCGTCAATAGACATTAATTGAACACCTTTCTTCGCTAATGCTTCATTTGCATTTCCTGGCAAAATGAAATCATCAAGTAAACTTCCCATATTTTTATTCCTTAAAAATAGGGGGTCTATACAAGCACCCCCAGATTAAACTGTCTTTAGCTTATTAAGCTAAGTCAACTGCCCATAACGGAGTAGCAGCATAAAAGGTGCCAGCAACGGCTCCTGTTATTGCGGCTGGTGCAGTAACACCATTTAACAGAAGAGCTGTAGCAGCATCATCTATTAATCCCTCTGTCGCATGACCATAGCAAATCGCATCTGCAGCTACGCTACCAGCGGTAGTAGTAGTAAATGTGCCAGGTCCAACAAAGACCCAAGCATATTGATTGTCAGCCAATGCAGTATCGCTACCGTCAAATACACAAACTGGCACTGATTCCCCAGTTGCAGGAGTTACCCCCAAATCAATCGGCGCATCAATTTGCCAAGTTCCAGGTATATAGCTATACAGATTTTTCGCCACTACAGCGCCATCTGCTTGCATATACCGATAGTGATTTCCAGTTTCAGTAACATGCAAAGCGCCCAGATTATATTTTTGTTCTGTATCGATTTGCGTTAAATCAACTGCTATTAATTGTTTACTCATAAACACTCCTAAATATTAGTCAAAACCAACCCAGTTTAGCTTAGCTAAACCACCGATGGTCATTGAACACATTGTAAACATTAAGCGAGAAATTGCAGCTTGATCGGCTGAATTTACTGGCTCAAGCATATCAAACTCAGCTTTGTCATGGAAAACTAAGTTTAAACCGCCTGGCTTAACATTGAACAAGTATGAACGATTAACAGTCGCAGCAGTTTCCCCGGAGTAATTAACACCATTGCCGAAATACATCGGAATACCGCGATAAATTAACTTTTCAAAGCCAGCTTTAGCAGTTCCGCTGTTATCATTGATAACTTGGATTGCTTGAATTGCTTGTGTCAAAAACTCAAAGTGAGTTTGACCTAAGAATCCTAACTGTACTTGTGCTTTAGAGTTTCTAGTAGTGGCGTTAATCCCTTTATCAAAGAAACGCTTAACGTTACCAGCATCAACAGCACCCTCTGACCAATCAGCTGAGGTATCGAATTTTTGATTGCGAAACCAAGCTGCATTAGCAGAAGATCTATCAATACCGCCAACAGTTCCAGTTGTCGGAGTTGTGCTAACAAGAGCAGCAACGCCGTCTAACTGTAAACCACCTGAACCAGTACCGTTACTCAGCATACCTGCATGAAATTCGTTCATCATGGAATCTTCAAGTACTTCGAATTTTCCTGCGATAACATCAATCAATTTAGTATCTGAACCGCCTGAGTTTTTATAGCGTTCAGCCAGTGACCATGTAACTGATCCTAACTGATATGCCCAATCATATTCGGCTGCATCCAATACTTTTGCGTCTGCCAATGAAACGGAACCAGATTCACCCACCCAGCTAACTGTTGAGTTTTGTCCTGATTTTGCTTCTTCCACGATGGTTCGGCCTCCGTCTATGCGTCTGATACCGCCGTGTTCGTCCATTGCCTCGTATAAAGGATGGTTATCACGAACAGCATCTTTCAGCTTTCGACTTCTAGCTCTGCCAGTGGTAGTTATTAATTGTCCTAATCCTACATCTGCCATTTTAATTACCTTTTCTTAAATATTCTAATGCCCACTTAGCACTATCTCTTGCAGATCCTAAAGCCTCTTTAGGAATATCACGGATTTCTCCAATTATATTCGGGGCGCTTTTGCCTCGAACTGATACTGCTGCACTAGTAGCCCTAGGTGGCGTGATTTGTTTTGCTGGAAGTTTGGTCTGAAAAGGCTGGTTAGAGTTTCCATTGAAAGACCTCCCAGTCAATGAAGCGTGTGCCCTTACTAGCGCCTCGCTATAGCTGAGATTCGGAACGGTTCTAACTAGCGCAGAAACCAACGGTTTCGCTTGTTCTAGGAACTGATTATCATGCAATTCAGGGTATAAATACTGCCCTGTTTGCGGATCAATCTTTTGCCTAGTCGCTTCCATTTCGGAAACGATCGGTGCAATTGTTTCTTGCACCTTAGCTGATTTTAACGCATTAACTTCATTTTGCAAAGATAGGAATTGCGGATCCTGATGAATACTAGGTGCACGCTGTGGAGCGTTCCCTTGATATGCTGCCCTGATAGCTTCTAAGTCTGCTTGCTCAATTCCAATCTCCGCACCTAATCCCATCCATGTTTCTAATGCTGTCTTTGGATTTGTTAGCTTTTGGTGTGATGCAATTAAAGCAGATACTATTCCACTTTCAGTGTAGCCAGCTGCTTGTAATTCTGGATGCGCTAAAAGATAGGGCCGGACAGCTTCAACAATGTGTTTGGCATCATTTCGTGCCGCTGCGACCTCTTGCTGGCTACGAGTGAATTCCGCTTCTTCCTGCTTGGCTATTCTGGCCCATTCAGCCTGCAAATCTTTAGGCAACTTAGTAAATAACTGTTTAGCCTCAGCCTTCAAGCGTGTAGGCGGTAAAATAGGAGCCTCAACTTGTGGGGCTGGCTTAGCTTGCGCTGCAGTTTCTTTGCCTGGCTTTACAGGTCGTTCAGGTTTGTCGGCACCTTTACTCGGCTGGTCAGTTTCCCCATCACTCTCTTTCTGGGCTTCCTTAAGGACACGCTCAACGGTTTCCCTAGGGGTTTCCGCAGGCTCCGTTTCCTCGTTCTCGTCTGAATCGTCAATTTCCTCGTCATCTAGTTCCTCATTTTCAATTTCATTATCTAGTTCTGACGCTTCTTGTACTCCCTGTATGCTCTCTCTTCCTGTTGACATATATGTTTCTCCTTTTCTGACAGGGGAATCATTCCCCATTTCAGTTTGTTTAAATTTACTTCAATGTCATGCTTTATATCAGCACGACGCTTTGCTTTTTGTGCCTCAATTCTAGCTCGTTGTTCTTTTTCGCCTAGAATGTGAGATCCACCTGTTACCTCAAAGCCGTGCATTTTCAAATGCCGCTTGTAAGCACTTCTTGAGGTAAAAACTAGACCCTCGTCCGTTGCCATGCTGACAATCGGATCCATAGTATCTTGATGAACTGCGTGAAAAGATTGCATATCTTCCTCCCCACCACGCTCGACAACTTTTTGTAATTCTTTGTTGAAATAATAAACTTTCCGTGTCATTTAATCCTCCATCATAAATTGAACAATAAATATTGTTTCATTCTTTTTGCGAATCTTCTTGATTCTAATTTCTTCATTCAGCTTTAAGTCTGCCTCAACTGCTATTAAATTCTTACCCTTACCCTGTACCTTATAGACTTTCTTTTTGCCCTTCTTCTTTGAAGCAACCTGCCTCAGCCCCACTACTTTTTTATAGTGAGGTTTTAAAAAGAAAATTATACTCATTTAGCTACTTCTAACAGAAAATCTAATAGTCCCTCTTCCTGATCGCCTCCATTCTTACCAAGCATATAAATCTTATGATAAGCAGAAACTAAGGCATGAACATTACAATTCATTGTTTCAGCCCTCGTAACCATTCCTGCAATATCATCTAATTTAACTTGTGGCATATGTTTTGCGCTTTGCATAAGTTTCTAATTGCTCATTTAATTAAATTTGCTATTTCTTTAATCTCTTGAACTGTAGGCTTATGCTTTCGCTCCGGCCTTGGTGTTTTATCGTTTTCATCCTTTCGGCAATTGAACGGCCAATCCCAGGCAAAGAAGTATTTGCAGTTTTTATGCGCTTTTTTA
>JACCDR011274962.1_pt1 | contig 19635 bp, 20 predicted proteins | sample 7446431 | NCBI WGS metagenome assembly JACCDR01 (sample SAMN15323443, study PRJNA562643) | freshwater metagenome | isolation source: river surface water | place: USA:Blue River Watershed | collected 2017-08-17 | reverse complement strand
TAGCCATATCCCTCTAAAGTTAATTGCATCTCGCCGATCCTGCGATGCTACTCACAAGATACACGATGCACTGATTGTCTGATACATGTACAACCTCACCATCGAATTCAGATCCGCCTACCGTGTACAACTCAACAGAGGGTCTAAATCCAAGATTGTGGTTAATCGTCCAAGTGTTCGATGGTGTTGATTGCGTGTGATTAAAACTAGACGCACTCGCACCCGCTGGCCCCATAATACCTACAGTGACTACCGACACTTTTGGGCTTTCAACGGTCAGGATTGTGCCGTCGTCGACAATAACTCGTTGGGTTCTTTCGACTACGGTAACGTTCATGCCGTCACCTCACGAGCAAGAGTGGCGGTCCCCTTAATGAGTTTGGTCACAATTCCGGTACCTGATACTAGCTCTAGGTCGTAGAAATACACGCTACTAACAAGAGCAGCCGTTTGAGCCGCAGTTATTGTTATCGTGATAGTTCCCGCAGCACCCCCAAGAACTATGCCGCCGTTATCGGTGGTGAGCGACACCGCCGCCGTGTCACTTCGATTAGCTCTTAGCTGCATCCTCGCCGTGTATCCAGTGAGATTGACAAGGGCTAGTTCTTCATCTTGCCAAGTGAGAACCCGGACAAACGTCTCCCCTTGTTCAATTGTGAAATTGTAAACCCCTGCCGGCATATACCCCTAGTTTCTAAGGTCTAGGGGTATTATGGGACAGCGTAGAGAGTTGTTCTACACGTGAGTTATACAGCGTAGAAGCCGGTTACGACTACAGATGCAGTGGTTCCGATAACAAAATTAGCCCCGTCGTATTTTCTCATTTGGATATCCACTCCCGTTCCATGGAAGCAAAATGTAGCCGCTAGTCCGCTGTTTGAGGTGAAGCCGTTAGCTCCGCAAGCGTTACCGACACGAGCAATGGGGAGGGTAAAATCTATTCCAGGTGCTGCTGTTCCTCCCAAAGTTCCGACGGCATTGATCATATAGTCAACTCTATTGCCGTGACGTTGGTATCGTGAAACGTTAGTAGTAATACTCGTAAACGTCATTGAGCCCGATTGTGTATAGCTCGGCGTCCAAGTAGCCCATCCCCCACCGTGGTTGATAAGCTCAAAGATAGTACCATCGTACACCAATAGGGCCTCAACCCCCGCGACTAGCTCACCGCCTACAAGTGCCTGATTTTTATACCTTACCGTCCGTGCCCCGAGGCCATTGACATTGATGGTAGTGGCTCCCGTGTTGGACACGTTGGGTACAAACGCTAGAGCCCTGCCACTTTCATATGCAGCCCATGCAGGAGAGCACGTAACGGCGTAGGTGTTAGCCGACCCCGTGGACGTTCCTCCCCATTGCCGACTGAGGGTGCCATCGATAGCGTCAGCAACGTTGTTAAATGATACGGAACCAGTTCTAAGATTATAGGCGTCAGCGTATGTCATCAGTCCTCTTTACGTTACGTGGGGTCATGTGGGTAGTTTAGCAGAACAAGCACTTCAAGTTTAATCATCGGTGAATGCTCCATTGCCCCTATCTTGGATATGCCTTCGATGAGCCCTCTATAGGTCTGAGCCCTTACGGTCTCATAGCCAAAGTCGGCATCGTCGACCACTTCCACTGTGGTGCCTGTATCCACCCACCCATCCCGAGCGTCGGCCTCTACTCCGTAGTAAGCTGGGAAGTTTGGGCTAGTGAATGTCACGACGTGGAACAACCGAAGATCCTTGTAACGCGAATAGGGAACAAGGAAAGAACACCGCACCAAAGGGAGCCCATAGCGAGCAATGAAATACTCCCCCAAGATGCTTCCATCTTTGCCGGCCTGGTTGGTACAGAGATAGGCCCCAGTGGTAGAGTTAGGAGCAATAAGGAAATCAGTATTCTCTAGGTCCTGAGCCCCGTAGAGAGCACGGCTTGCAGCGGTCATATCCGCCACCTTGGGCTCATTGGTCGCTGAAAAGTCGGTTACTATCTCATAGCCTGTTACGTCAGCATCCTCAAAGAACCTAGGGGCGTTAAGGTAGCTCCTTCCCGCCCTAATCACTGCCCTATTGATGACGGTAGAAATATCTCCTTGTGTCCAAGAAAGAGCCGCGATGATATCCGCTGCTGGGATGTCTGCTGCTACGGCCTCGGTCATTCCAAAGGGATAAAGGAATGATTTTCCGCTATCGAGAATGCCGACCCTCGAGGCCGTGCCCCTACATATCTCTGTAAGGAGCTGGGTATAGGTGATTCTATTCTCGAATACGCCCCGAGCGGTCCTTGAGCGTAGTGTGGGCGTTGCTCCATTATAGAGGAACTCATAGTGGGAGGTGTTGAGAGCGCTTGTATCCCATGCGTTAGAGTCCACCCATGTTGTACCGTTCCACTTATAGGCTAGGAGGTCTGCAATTGCTTGAGGGCGATCGATAGTTGCTCCGCCGCTAGGGACTGAAAGCCCTGTAATGTTTCCGACAACAAGAGGGAAGTTGTCGAGTGGTGGAACGGCTTGCCCTGAGTCAACAGACTCGCCCGTCATGTTCAAGATGGTGTATCGCAGCCCGTTTTGATTGTTGACGGTACTCTGCTGATATAGGGACTGATACTGAAGAAGACTAAAGCGAGGAAGCCCAAGATTCGGAGTTGCTCCCGCTGGGGTGAATCGCCACTCGAATCCATTGGAAGAATTGGCATCAGCACTGTCGCGAATGAATCCATCACCTGTCACTGTGTTGGTGTAGGTGATAGCTAGGTCATTTACTGCGAAGTCTGTAACCGACCACCCTACGGCGTACTTTTCAAATACCGACAAGAAAACTGGTCTATCGAATGCAATCCGAAGGTCGATAGGATCCGCTAGGACGTTATTCTGTGCATCGTACACCGATAGGTCAGCGGTCCCTTTTGCGACCTCTTCAACCACTTGTTTTGTAGTGTTGTTGTATCTTAGAAGATACACCGATAGCCTAGCTTTTGAGACTCTTCCCGGTGTAGAGCTTTTGCCAATCGCTCGGAATCGAACCCCGTGACACACCATCGAGGGATTTCCAGGAACGGTAAACGCCCGACCCGCGTAGGTGTTTAGCGTATAGTCCCCCGTTCGTGTGTTGGTCGTGTAGTCAATGACGGACTCTAGGGACTCTTCCCATTCATCGAGCTCATTACGGCAATAGACTGCCGCTAATGTCATAACGTTTTGAAGCTGCCCATTTCTTTCCGTCCCCACTGCATAACGCACACTAGTTGCCCCGTCCGCTGTAACGCGAATAGGGATCACATCGAGCTCGGTGCCTATAAGAATTGGAACCGCTCTACCCAGTGAGGAGTCTGGAGCGTTCTCCATGCCGGGGACCGTTCGAGCCACCTCGACGTTAAGCACGGCTTCACTGTAAAGATTCGGCCGGATATTAAAGACTATTATAGGATTTTCACCTTGAACGCTTTGCTCGTAGTCTACGACAACGCCTGTGGCCCATACGTCCCAAGAGCTTACGGCATCGGTATCGTTTTCAACCTCTGCAACGTAGACCGTGATAGTTTGCTCGACGGGGGAATACCGCTGAAGAATGTCGCCGAACTTTCGCTGATAGCCAAAGGAGCCAATTCGATTATCGATCTCAATTGTGCTGATAGTTCTCTCGGGTAATGGCTCCCCTGCACGAATGGAGACCTCACCCACCGTTTGTAGAATTGGCCAATACGCTGCCGCATCGCTATTTTCGCGAACCTCTTTATTAGTGAATGAGAAAGTTTTTGTGACTACCGCCCCACCCTCATAGCCAGCACACACGAGATCGACGCGGTAGAAATAGTTCAGTGGAATACTCACGGCATCTCCTGAAACGTCATCGTCACATCACAAGAGCCCGTTTGTCGTGGTGGTGTTGTCATGTTGATTATTCGACCGTACAGCACACGATGCCCAAAGAGAATATCGTGATAGCTTGTTGTCGTTAGAATGACAGGTTGATGGCGGCGAGGGAAGTAGAACCGCTGATAAAGTTCAACGGCCTTTGCGTACGATACGCCCTGCATCGAGATATCAAAGATATAGGCACTTCTGCGGTAGCTTCCAATCCTTTGCTCTCGCACCGAAGAGATAGTGTCCGTAGGGTCACGACCGGTGTCGAAGAGCTGACCTACAAAACACTTTGCATGGTGCACGTAAGATGCCGACGCGGCATTGTAGTTAATGAACCACCATGGATAACTCGCAGTCGTTGCGAAGGTTGTGATGTAATCATCCTCATCGGGACCGACAAGAGAGGCAGAACCAAAACTAGAGACCGTTGTGATAGTAGTTGCTGCACCGTAGCTATCTGAGCTATGCCCCCTCAGTGTGATGGTGCCGACTCCGCCCTTTTTTAGCGTGTTGGCTTTCCCAAGATAGAGGAAGTTTGCGGTCTGAGAGACTGCGGTATTTATCGTGATTCTAGTGTCACCAGAGGTAGCAGTAGCCAAGCGGAAATAATCGGTCTTATTGCCGCCTAGAAGATTGGTCACTGGGTATCGAGCGTCGGTAGTATTGTTGCACGATACCGAGAGCGTTCGGAGCCCTATTCCCGCATTGCCTATAAGGAGATTCGTTGCCACGGGTTACGCCTCCTCAAAAACGGCGGTAATGTTATTCCAATCGCCGGTATCTTCTTTCTCAATTGAGCAATCGGAGTCTATAAGCTTGGCGTAGATGAGGCGATTGTTATACAGAGGGTCTTGAAAGTTAGCCGCATAGAGAAAGCAATAGACATCGTAGGGCTTTTTTAGGAATGTGGTATCGAACTCCGTAGCCTTCGCATCCGGTACGCCGTCCCATTCAATTGTGAACCGATGCCGAGGGTAGAACGCTTTGCTTGGAATTGTATGCCCACGCTCTGCTACCCACGTATCACTGTCTCTGTCGGTAAGAACCTCCATATCGTAGGCAGAGGGCTCCATTCCCATGTCGAATGATGCCCCGAAGAAAACCTTTTGCGCTGGGTAGAGTGAGGTTGTTGCGTTTAGAAACACCCTGAAATAGCGATAGGCCGTAGTGTTATTGGTCCCTTTGGTGTCGTTATACGCTGAGGTAAAGATGATGTCGTTCTGATACGGCCCATCAAACGTTCTTGTGGAGAATAGCCCCGTGGTGCCAAGAATTACGCTCCAGGTAGTGCCGTCATTGCTACCGTAGAGGATCGCATCATCGTTCCCTGTTGCTCTTAGTCCTGCCACTCCCCCGATAGCGAAGTAGTCTACTACTCTACTGTTACCAGTCCCGAGATCATAGTAGACGTCGAGATTGGTTGCCCCAGAGAGTAATCGCCCATAGGCGTGACGTGGTCCTGATATCCAGTTGGTCACTGGGTAAATTTCATCGAATACCCTGCTGGAGGTGGTAGACAATGCTCGGAACGGGATATCGGGGTAGCAGATTCGAAAGCTAGTGCTCATGTACTTCTATCGCCCTCGCCTCTTAGCACGTAGGAACTCGAACCGCTTTCTGTCGGCGTCAGAGAGCCGGCCATCGCGGCGAAGTTTTCGAAGCCTTTCAAACTCTGTCCGCTCTTGTGGGGTAAGTCCCGATCCATTGCCCCCCGGCCCCGCTGGTATTGGTGTACTTCCTGAGCCATTACCGAAAAGGATATCCAAGAGCGATTGTGTGCGGCCATCAGCTACGTTTGTGGATACGTTCAAGAGGATATCTTTGTCATAGCTTGCTTGCTGGAACTGCGTGAGCTTAAAGAGGATACTATCAAAGTCGCTATTGAGCCTAGCTAGTGGTCCCTCGAATGCCCCCACGGCAGCAGCTCCCTCGATGAACACTGGAGGAAGCGATTGAGCCCCGCTTAAGAAGCTCTGAATCTGCTTAACTTGCTCTCCAAGAAGATCTTTTCCTTCAGTGAGCTTATTGTTCGCTTCATTGAACTGGTCAATTATCGCCCTAGTGTTTTCATCCGTAGTCTGTGCGAATGAGAACCCTAGGCTCTGAAGGTTTCCAAGGATGCCGATAACTGTTTCTTCGCTTGCGGTCTTGAATTGGTCAAAGGTGGAGATCCCACTACTCTCAATCGCTTGGAAGAATGTCTCTACATCAGTGGCAGAGAACGTCTTTCGCAATTGTGCGCGAAGGTCTTCAAGCTCAGGAACTATCTGAGTCTCTCTAAAGCTATTGAGCGAAGCACTTGCACTATCGAACCCCTCGCGAAGCTTTGCTATCTCTGCGGGTGTTTTCCCTGCATTGATTCCCTCTTGGAGAGCGTCACGAGCGGCGTTGAAGTTATTGACGAGCGTGTCAAGTTGTGCCTTTCTCGCTGGTCCCGCATTCTGTTTAAAGAGCTCTTCGAACTCTGCGAAGATATCCTTAAATGCATCGACGGAGAACACCCCGCCCGATGTTCCTCCCTTTTGCAGATTACGGAACGCATCATCGACCGCTCCCACGGCTCCAGGAATACCTTGCCCAAGGAGGTCTTTGGTCTGCGCTATTTGGTCATTCACCTCTTTGATGCTGAGCTTTCCGCGAAGGAAGCCCTGCACCAATGTGCCCACTAGTGTTTCAGCACTCACGCCCACGGCTTTCGATACCACACCGAGAGTGTTCATATCGCGGATAAGAGCCGTAAGCCCTGAGAGGTCGGGACGAACGGCTTTTTCAATCTTACCGCTAAAGGTATCTGCGGCCTTCTGAGCGTCTTGGAGGTCCTTAGCGAGCTTAGATAGGTTTCTTCCCGTTACACCCCTCTCGAGTGCTTTGTTGTACGCCTCTTGAGCTTTCTCAAGGCGTTGAAGAATCTTAAACTGCCCATCGTAGAGCTTGCGGAGTTCATTGCCGGCATCGTTGGCCCTTATGGTGCCATCTCCGAGGGCTTCCATGATGTCCTTGTACTTATCACTTGCGGTGATTAGCCGTTGGGTTTCATTGCGAAGTTGCTCAAGGCGTCGTTTTCTTTCGTCTTCTGCTTTCTTGGCTTCGTTGTTGGCTGCTGAAGAGATACCAGAAGCCTTAGCCGATGCGACTTCAATAGGCTTAAAGTTCGGTGTTGAGGTGATGCTATTCTCAGGTGGTGTAACCGTAGTGTTTGTCGGCGCTTGCCCCTGAGTAATCTGCAAGATGTTCGCCGCAAGAGTTGCGAGTTGAGCGTTAGAGGCATTCACGAGCTCTTCAACGCTATTGATTCCCGCGAGCTTCATTGCCTCTAAGAATAGTTTAACGCTCTCGGCACCAAGCCCAAGCCCTTGAGCGATTCTAGCTCCTACATCGTTAAGACTAGCCCCTACTTCTATCGCCTCTTGGCCGATGGATTGCAGCGATGTAAAGAGCTGCCGAGAGCCCTTATCATCCTGTAGGGCGATGTTAAAGTTTTGAACCGCTTGATCGATTGCCCCGATCTCACCCGGGATACCAATCTGAAAGATCTCCCGAAGGCGAGTAAGACTCTCTTGAAGCTGCTGAATGCCGATCTCGCCGTTAAAAAACGCCTGAAAAAGTGCATCGCCAAACTCTTCGAATGTTTTTCCTGTCGCCGCCACAACGGCCTGAAGATTGACGAGTGAGCCTCCGATGTTGTTAAAGAGGATTGCCGCAACCTGCCCCGAGATCTCTTCAGAGACACCGAGAAGCACTTCGAGGCTGGTACCTACAGAGTTAAAAAACGATTGCACCTGTGCCGACTGTTGGGCGAATTGATCGTCGAAGGTGCCATCGGCGAAAGAGTCGGCAGGGGACCTACCGAATTGAGAGCCGATGGCCGAACCAACCCCAGGAAACGCATTTAACCCCGCCTCGGCAATTGCTCCAAATAGACCGTTTCTTCCTCCTCCAGCACTATTGATAACGAAGTCCTCAATTTGCTGAAGTTGATCCCCAACGACTATCGTCAATCGCTCGGCACTGAAGAGATCAGCGAAGTACTTATCGACTGCTTTTCGGGCTTTTGTGCCAGAAGTATCGCCGTTGAATTTCTCGATTTCTTTGCCGATAAAATCGCCGAGCACATTACCAATAACTGCCCCTGCTTGTGCTCCTGCTGGTCCACCAAAATACGCCCCTATTGCTGATCCGATTGCACTACCAACCGCAGAAGATAGCTCCCTAACGCTAATATCCTGCCCGCTGGCAATAGCACTTGCCGCCGCTGAGAGGCCGTCGAGTACTGCGTTTTCAATGCCCCCAGCAAGAGCCTGACTAAACTCCCCACCTTCGAACTCTTGGCCAAAGAAAGAGCCCATGTCGGGACCGCGCTGATTGTACTTCTCCAGCATCGCAGTCCTTGCACCCTCGTCATTACCCGGGCCAAGAACTGGAGCATTGAAGATATCTTGTTGAGCTTTCCCGAGGGACGTAAGAGATACCCCCGCTTTTTGAGCCTCAAGGCCAATCTGCTTAATGGCTTCCGCTGCCGACTTTGCGTTACCAGCGTTTTCGATAAATGCTTTGTTCAGTAGGTCAACAAACCTCTGAGGCACTGCGATGTCAAACGATTCATCGATGCTTTTTGCAAACCGCTCAAACTCCCGCTTTGCTCTCTCGGTCTCTTTCTGTAGCTCACTAATGTTATTTCCAGATGCTCGCGTATTCTTTCGGATAGAGTCTTCAGTGTCCTTAAACGCTTTCTTCGCAATGGTCTCAAAGTCCTTTAGGGACTTCCCGCCATCTTTTCCGAGCTTAACGACTGAGAGCCGTACTTCATTCAATTGCGAGACAAACTGCTCAGAGTCTATGGCACCTTTTTTCTGTGCTTCGTAAATGGATGCTATTCGCTGCGCTATGCTTTCGGCTTCTGACTTGCTGAATACTTCAAGTCGAGGGCCAGTAACGCTCTTTGCAAGATCGTCGGTTACTTTTTTGCCTTCGACGAGAACGGTTGAAATTCCCTTGATGCTTTCAACTACTCTATTCTTCGCCCCTACCGCAACATCGACGATGGATTGAAAACCACTGTTGATTGACTTTAAAGCATTGATGCCACCTTGCTCATCGAGCCTCTTTAGCTCTTGAGTAATGGCGGCTATTTGGCTTCCACTGTTCCCGAACTTAAGAAGATTCCCCGCTGCACCCACTGCGGCGAGTCCTAGTCCGGTTATCGAGCTCGCTAGGTCTGTGACTGTTGCAACTAGGCCCGTATCCGAAATAGCGGAATTGACACTCTCGATACCGAACTTTAAGAGCCCGTTTTGATTCGCTGCTTCTGCTGCTTCTTTTGATTGATTCGCGAGTTCCGTCTTTAACTTTACGAACGCTTCGGATGCGCTCCCGATTGCGTCTGGTAGCTCGCGGGCACGTTTTCTAATCGCCTCAAACGCAGCTTCCTGCGCTATGAGCTGCTTCTCAGATTCGCTAAGATCGCTTACAAGTCGCCCATTTGCATCGGCATAATCTTGATACGCGGCTTCAAAATCAACAAGAATACCAAGGTTGTCCAGAATGAGTTTTGATAGTCGACCCACTCCAAGAGTAAGGGACTCAACGGCAAACGATGCATCGATACCCATTGCCTTACCGAGCTTGATTGCATCCGCAGTAAGTTCAACAAACTTATCGTTTGGAAGCCCAAGGAGAAGAGCTTGGTTCGTCTTCTGCATCAGCTCAATATCGCTAATGAGTCCCTGGGTATTTTTTCGTAACTGTACGAGGGTCGTTCCCGCTAATTCACCCGCAGTAGCTTGAAGGCTTTGAAAGCCTTGTGTGATACCTTCTACCCTTGCCGCTTGCTCAAGTAGTGCAGGAATTTGCGAGAAGACTGAAACGAGAGCACCACCCGCAAGAGCTCCAAGCTGAACCGCTGAGTTAAGCTCTGTGATTCTTCCAGTTGCTAAGCCGGCACTTCGAGCCACTCCGTCATAAGACGTGGTAACAATCTTCCCCGCTGCAAGAGCCTCAGTTCCCGCTTGCTTGATTGCCTTATTCAGCTCACCATTAACGCGAGCGGTATTCTTGGCCTCTTTCTGAAAGTCCTCGAAGAACTTCTTTGCATCGCCGGACGCGGCGGCAGTCTCAAGAAGAATCTTGAGCGTTATGTTTTCGTTCCCGCCTAATCCGCCAAATGCCATGCCGCCCTTATTTCTTTTTACGAGTCTTTCTTTGTTCAGCCTCGTAGTCTCTATATTGCATCAAAACCGCTCTCATCTCCAAGATGGTCGATGGGCTTTCTTGATCTAAGCCAGAATCGCGAAGAATCTTCTTCGCAAACTCTGCATACGCGGGGGCCATTTCAAAAGACTCAACGGCAAAAAAGGCGCTCACCTTTTCATTGAGTTCAACACTTGGGGCGATGTCTACAATGTCACACTTATTGTACCAACACGCTGGCTTCTTCTTGTTGTTTACAAATATCTTGTGACACTGTGGACAGTTAAGGTTAGGTTGAAAAAGCCTAGACTTCGTCAACCTAACCAAGCGGGTGTTTACACGTTTTTTACTTCCGCCTCAGTTGGATTGGAAGCTGCGTGAATTGTTCGAACCCAGAGAGCAACGAGCTTATTGAAGAACGGGAGAGAGAAGTCTTTTGCTTGAATGTTCTCAAGCGTTACTTCGCTTCCATCTTTCTTCTTAAGACCCGAGACTGCTTTAATCTTTGGGATTACAAGGTCTGCAATCTCTGCAACATTCTTCTCTGAAAAAGAAGAGAAGAACGCCCAATCATTTAGCCCTGGAGCTTCAAACGTAACCTCACCACCGTCGATCTTAACTACTATATCGCTATCAATTGCCATGAACCCTCGTATGCAGAAAACGCAGGGCCATTACTGACCCTGCTACCACCACACGAAACTAAGCCAGAAGCGACGTAGAAAGTGTGTTGGTAATTTGAAAGTATGGGTAAATTGAAGTCATGCCAGTTGGATTAGATCCAGCTACGGCGATGTTAAAATTCAACGTTACAGGATTCACCCCGTTACCCGTTACAGCATAATCTGGGTTACCATCGATCAGCAACCTAGGGAGGAACAACCTAAATGATTTATTTGTTCCGCTTCCTATCTGACTTCCTTGAATGTCGATGCTTGCTTTCTGTGCTGTCTCGTTGAGCCATACAGTGTAGTAAGCCTGGTCAGCAAGTTCTTTCAGAGTTACCGAGAATGTTCCCTCTGCTACATCAGTAGCAATAGGAGCATTTAGGCCCGCAGAACCCTTAATCTCTGGGATTGGGTCTTGTGGTCGACTCATGTTGAACGTGAAGCCAGTAATCCCAAGAAGGTTACCAGTTGCAATGGAACCACCCGATTGAGCGTTGGTCCTAAAGGCATCACTGTAGTCAACCGCTACTAGCTCAGGAGTACCCTCAGTGAAGGTGGTTGCTGTTACCACCGAGTAGGTGTTGGTCGTTCCTGGAAATATGATGTCATTGCCGACTAGCTCAGCAGTGCAATCAATGTATCCTGGGATCGAAGTGCTCGAGAGCGATATCGAACGAACTGCCGCTGTAGGAATTTCCTGAGTAGTTGAGTCCGTATCGGTAACAGCAAACGAAAGGAACTTAGCATTCAATGCTGAGTTGAACGTGATAGTGTGTCGGTAATCACCCTGCGAAGAAGTTACTTCAGTAGGAGCGCCAGAGGTTCCCATAAAGCACGCGAAGAGAACATCCCATCCGTTGCGAAATCCAAGCTCGCCGGTAAGGCTTACTGTTGGAATGTACGCACCACGAGTGAAGTTCGACCGCATATATTGACCGGAGCCAATGGTTCGAGCCTCAAGCGTTGTAGCGTTAGCACTAATGGTTGTCTCTGCGGCGAATCTATCGCCAGCACCGGCAGCGACAGCGGTACCCCATGTAGAGGCTACCTGCAACGCTGCTACGGTATTTGATCCTGAAATTGAAGCCATCTGACCCCCTATAAAGTCTTAAAAGCTGAGTACGTTATTGTCCCAGTCCAGCAAATCTTTTCACTTATCTCTATCTCTCTCGGGTTCGTGGGAACGCCACCCTCCCAAAAGTCGACAGTATCATTCCACCTGACGCCTAGGGCCGTGAGAACAAGATCGTCAACTTCTTCAAGTCGATCCCGTACTGTCTGATAGGTGTTCTGAGCAATGTCCGCCTGTTGTAAATAATACGACACTTCGACCTGGAAAGTGTACCGGGTCTGATTCATGATTATTGGCTGCGCCCTTCGTAGGGTTTTCGCCATAAAGAAATTGATCTCCCCATTGTAGGAGAGTTGAGCTACATCGACTTCGTTTTGAACGCTTACATCGTACTGTAGGCAATTGGGTGTGATTGCCGCTACCGTAGCGGATTGCCAAATCTCTGACCGCCATACGGCTTCAATGTCCTGGGAGCGAATCATCGAATAATCCTAATGGGGCCGCTACCTGGAGTGACCTGAGCATCAGGGAGGCCGTCTTTGTTGCTGTCGTACTCCATCACTAGGCTTTCAATCGTAGTATCGAAAATGGCCTTAAATTCTGTGTACTTGATTGCGTACTTGTCGTTTCCTTGCTGAACCTGAATGAGCATCAGCATGTAGAGCACACGGTGCGCGATTGCGATGTTTAGCCTATCGACGCGGTGAATCCGTGCCCACTCGAACCCCTTATTCTTGAGCCGTGCTTTGATGTCCTCTACCGCAAGAACAATCTGCTGCTCTCTCTGTGCAGGGGTTGAGATAGAGTCTAATTGGGGGAAGTATTCTTTTAGGTCTGTCTCGCTTACGCTTACATTGTGGCTAAGGCCGGCAACTCGCTCAACGTAGAACGCTCGGACGTCGGTCTGAATCTGCGCCCCGGACTCCAACCTAAAGTTCACCGACTCCCAGTATATGCGGTTATGAATAGTGGATACCGGATCGGGGTCATTGATTGCCGCTACCGTGTAGTGCCAACCGGCATCAGGGGCGCTCCATGTCCAAGAGCTTATGGTCTGTAATGCCCCGACCCCTGACTGCGCTGCTTCTCGACCTGGTTGATCACGAAATATGTAAATGGCAGGAGTCTGCGAGGTAAGAACACCCTCGGGAGAATCATCGTCAATAATGGGGTAGAACCAGCGTTTAAAGCTTTTTCCAAATGGATAGCTCATCCTTCCCCTTAGTGATATCGATAACCTTTGCGAGCTTCTCTACAGCCTTATCCTTACGCTTTTCAGCGGCTTCAAGCACAAGGGGGCGAAGGGCCTCTGGGACCTCATCGGGCATAGTGCCCTGGTCAATATAGGCATCGAGCCACTCATTCCTTATTCGCCCTTTCTGCACCATGGTTATATTTTCCCGTCTTTCTTATCGCGTTCAGCGTGTTGGATTATCTGCTGCCGCATCTGCTCATGACCCACATCACCTTTCCCCTGTTTTTGGGCTACTTCTCGGGCTTTCTGGGTTGCTTTCTCAATGGCATCACGCACTTGTCGTTCTGACATCTTTCCTTGTTCAAGATTAACCTTGTATCCCATTTCTATTCTACCCCTTTCAAAAGCTCTGGATGAGCGACACAACATTGGGCCTCTACCTCTGGCGGTAACCCCTTTGCGGCAAGAATCGCAACGATCCTACCGCAGAAAAAGGGCCTCACAGCGGGGTTCCCTTCTAGGTCCACTATCGAGCGAGAGCGATATGTGCCGACCTGTACGAGGTTAGGCATTCCATCGGCGTATCGCTTTTCATACACCCCGCAGGACTTGTCTTCTTTTAGATTGGGACACGGTAGAACCCCTTCCTCTGGAGTGCGGAGGTAACAACATTGGCCCTGGCAGATTTCCCGGCAGTAAGTTGATTGAGCCCCGCTCATTTTTTTATTTGCTGTACCCATCCTAGGTGTGCCACACTAAAAGTGCCTCGGGAGATTCACTTCTTGTTCGGTTCTCCTCTCATTGATAGCACTCCACTCGAATCAACCGGGGCTCTTTATCCCACTACTCTTTCGAGTCCGATTCAGAACGATAGGCAATTTTTTCAGCCTCTTTCCTTGCATCCTCATAAGAGCACTCTTTACCAGTGCGCCCCTCTTGGATTGCTTTGGTTGTCGGAACCATGCGCTCAATTGCATCACGAGCTTGCTCTTCTTTAGTGAGCGTTCTCCAGCGTTGAACCTCGGCATTACTTTCGTACTTACCGGTCATCTCTTCTCGCTTTGCTTCTTTCGCCTGTGCCATGTGGTTACGCAATGCACGAAACCCAGGAGTGGATTCAATGCGCTGCTTCATCATCTCGGCTCTAGGCGTACCGCTACCGAGCCTATTCTTTGGTATGTAAACTGCCATTCTCTTTCTCTTTCTCTTTCTTTGGAGTTACTGGGGCTTTCGCTGCTTCTAGTGCTGCAAGTTTTGCGCGTAGTGCATCGAGCTCTTCTTGTTGGCTTGCGATCTTGGTCTGTAGTCCAGTATCAGCCGCCATTTTTACGTCAAGCTCTTTAGCGAGAACATCCCATGGGTTGCTTCCCTTGCTTCCACCGTAGAGCATCGCTTTCTCAACCCGCTTAGGGTTTGAGGAATCAAGCCGTGGGAAATTACCATAGTGAAGAATGCGGCCACCTTTTCGAAGGGTGTTATCGACCCATCCGAGAATCTCGGCTCTGCTTTCTGCGTTGTAGGTTACTAGACCCATCCCCCATTCTTTTTCGCCCTGGGAGATGATGTTGAGCACTGGCTGCTCAAGGAGCACATATGCCGTCTTAGGGGGCTTCCACCCGGTGAGAGCTTGCTCGATCTCTGGGTGCGTGGTCTTAACCATCGTCTCGAAAACAACTGGAGCTTGTTTTTGATTGTTCATATTCAATTGTATTGGATTGTTTTTGTTGTCAGATGTGAAGAAGGGCCGGGGCCATAACTAGCACCCCAACCCATTCAATTACTTATTAGGTATCGCTGAGAAGTCGAACACCGGCTGCATCGTTGTACTCAAGAACATCATAGAAGTAGTACGTTGCATACGCTGTGAAGAATCCACCACGTCCCTCGTTCTCGATCCATGTTACTGGAGCTGGAGCGAAGAATCCTGCGAGAGCCCACATTGGGTGAATAACACCCTGAACTGTGTCTCCGCTGGATGTTGCGTGTCCAGAAGTAGCATAGAAATCAAGAGAACCGCCGATGCTTCCTACAAAGCAGTTATTCTGCGGAGTTCCACCGAGAATAGAAAGCTCAGAACCGTTACTCCAAAGAGCTGCGCCACTCTGAGTGATCTCCTGCTTGATGTTGAGGTGTCCACGATGGGACAGAACAACAGCGAGAGGAACTTCCTTGTTAGGGCACTCACCAGCGTAAATTGCATACTGAGCAAGAAGAACATCATTCAATGTCAGTGTGCTAGCCGCGGTTACAGTCTGAGAGAGTCCAGAGAACAACGAAAGAGCATCGTTATCGACGAATCGACCGATTGCAGAACCGTGCTCGAAAGCGATACGGTCAGCTCCCATGTTGTTACCAAACTGAGAGTTCTCAACGGATACAGCGGTTACTACTGCACATTTTGCGATAGTAGCTGAAACCGAAGTATCGGTGAGCTCGCCGTTAGCGTCTGGAGCTTGTGCAGTAGACTCAGCGAGAGCTGCTGCGGTAAGCGAACCAGAGCGGATAAGTTTAGCGGTCATTGTGCCCACTGGAAGGCTCTGATTGTTCATCAGTGCCATCATGCAAGTGGACTTTACAAATGCTGGGGCAATACCAGCCGCGATTACATCTGTAGGATTAATCGCATTGCCAAATTCTGTTACGTTCGACACACCCATTTGGGAGTCTCCTTAAAAATCGAACCCTCGGCTTCATTGCTGAGGGGTTAAAAATTGTCTTTCAACTATGCCGCTTTAGTAAGCGAAGCCGAGAAGAAATAGCTTGTGCCATTGCACACGATAATCTTCACGGTTGTATCTGCGCCGTTATCGTCGTTGATTAAAATCATCCCCGCGTTATCAGCAGCAGGTCCAAAAGCTGCAATCAACTCCGCAGCCGTTGGGGTAGTTACGTTACTCACGTCAACCCTAGTTGCTACGCCAGTAAGGCAGCGAACCCCACCGACGTCTCTGTTTATTGTTGGCATAGTCAAAATCTCCTAAAATTACCGAGGCCCTGTGGGCATGGTAGCTAAAATCTTTTGGACAGCAGCGGGGTTGGTCTTTCTGAGCTCATCAAATACCGCTTTTGAGTTCGGCATAGATTGAAGCTCTGCATAGGTTTCAGGAATACGTCCTGAACCTGCACCCTGTCGCTTTGGTCCTGGTGAAGCGTCTTTTGCTCCACCGACCCCTCGGGCACGAGCGAGAGATGGATACTTCTCAATCAATTGCTCGCCAAAATCTTTAATCCCGATGATCTTCCCGTTGCGGAATTGAACGTTACCGTCCTCATCTTTTACAACGATGGTAGAACCATCATCATCCAAATCGCAAAACTCTTCTACCTCTCTCTTTATGAACTTGAGAGCGTCCTCATTGAAGAGGCTTCCAATCTCCGCCATAACCTTATCGGTGACGCGAAGAGTCTTGTTTTCTTTCTTGTACTTTTCGAGCTCTTTAGTGAGGGATGCCTCTTTCTCCGCCATCTCAGTCTGGAAGCGAGTGAACTTGCGATTGAACATCTCCTCCATCTTAGCGGGGTCTTTCTCAATCGCCTTGCGCTCAAGCTCTTCGTTCTTTTCTTTGAGCTTACGAGCCTCATCTGGGTCGATGTCTTTGTACATCGATGTAAACTGCTGATAGGTTTTCTTGAGGTCGGTTAGCTCTGCGAAAAGCTTCTGGCTTTTTGCCCTTTCCCGTGCGAGTTCATCGTTTGTTTGAACTCCATCATCGCTACCGTTATTCCCTTCTGCTCCATGCCCTGTTGTTGAGGTGTCTGTTGTCATTTTGCTAACAATTTACGAGTTATGCGCTTAATCTGTTCTGCGGCGAATCCGAAGAACCGACGTCGGCGCTGATTCCCTTGAGCCTTTGCAGCCTCAAGAGCACTATTGAAAAATACGGTGGCTACTGTGCCCTCATTGGTGTCTTCTACTTTTGTCTGAATTGCGGCGAGCATATTGCCGGATAGTGTTAGGTCTACTTTTAGAGGGGGTGCTGAAAATGGCCCCTTAACCTGTTTCGCGTTTCGGCCTCTCTTCCCAGTGCGGGTAGTGAAGCCACTCTTGAGTGATGCTTTTCGCTTGTTGTAGGCAGGGGTGTAAGGGGTAAAGGTCTGCCCATTCACATCTTGCCCCGATTGTGTGCGTCGAATCATTCGCAGCACTTCATCGTCGACCGCCTCTTTGAAGTTGGCTTTTGCCTTTTCAAGTCGCTCTTTAACGACACGAATAATGGCATCGGCGTTCTTCACCTCTATGGTCATAGGATGATTGTGGGCGCATTTCTGAAAGTTGTTCTAGTACCCTCGAACACACTAGCAGTAAAAATCTTCTAGCTCCTTGGGGTCAAAGTAGTCGACTGCCACTTCGAATACGTCGACCTCTACCCTGTGGGAGCTTTCCGAGAAGAGGGACTGTTGGTAATTGACTACCGATTGATGGGGCTCTTCGGTGAATACCCTAAGAGAGTAGACCGGGGAGTTATCAGATAGTCGCCCCTTAGTAATCATCACCCATACGTTATTGCGGGGCTCTTGGATGTCTACAGGCATGATCCACTTAGCTTGTTTTCCCACTCTCTTCGCCCTCAATCTCCTTAGCCAATTCATCCGATATGGGTCGCCAATGGTGCCGACAGTTATAGCCCCCGCAAAATAGCGGAACAGGGAGGTTCTGCCCGTTATCCATGGCGTTAATCTCAGCTCGAGTATACACCCTGCCCACCTTGTCTTTACAGAAGCGACGAGTGATTTTATCGAGTGGGCCGACATATATGAACTTATCGGTATCGGCCTTCTTTGCCTTCTCCATGTGCACGGCACGCTGAAACGCCATAAGGGTGGTATTGACCTCGGTTTCTATGTTGGACAACGCTCTCCCCTGAGCCGACTCCATCACCTCGCGGGCTTTTATCTTCTTGCCGGCAACGATGGACTCTAGAACAATTGAGCGAACATCACCGACATAGGTAGTGATAAAAATGGATGCCATAAGGAGCCGAGCATCAACGAGAGTGGTTAGGTTCTGTCGAGTGAACGAAGAGAGCAGTGCCGCTTTACCCGTTGTCGCCTTAAACTCTTCTTGGATCTCAAGGTACCTGTCATCAAAGAGCGAGCGAATCTCGCTAAACTTTTCATCTAGCCCAGCTTCTTTAAGAGCAGACTCCAAGCCGCCAAGAACCTTAGCGGCCTCTTTCGCCGTGTACTTTCCGTCCTCTAACTCCTCAAGGATTATTGAGAGGTTACGGGTAAGGAACCTATCGAGTGCAGCGATGAAGTTACTGACCTGCGCTTCCTGCTGCTGAACCGTCTTCTCCGCTTCCCGATCCAGCTTCTTCGTTAGTTGCTTCCCCTTCTTCGTCGCCATCTTCTGTATCCTGGTCTGTAAATGGGGCTACTCCCAATAGAGGGTTAATGACTGGCTCATCCTTTAGGGCGTCGATACCATCTCGAATCTTTTTAAGCTCCTCATCGTCGTAGCCCATTTCAGATGCTACCCTCTTAAGCTCTGCTTTTCTCCATGAGAGCACTTTTCGGATTTCATCGCGATAGGTGAGGAACATCTCAATGCGCTGACTGACTGCCTTAGTGTCTAGGTCTTTAGAGAAGGTGACCTTACCATCGAACGCCGCCCCTCTTTCTGGCCCTAGCTTGTAAATGGCATAGAGCTTTAATGCGGAGTTTACTAGCCCCTCGATTTCTTCGAGTGCCTGTTTCAAAAGGGCGATAAGCTCGGTATTCATCTCAGCGATAGTTTCTGCACCTGGTGCCTCTTTGCTACTGGCTGCAAGAGAGCGAGTGCGGTTGAATGCCACCTTTGCTATCTGGTCAGTGGTGATTGCAGCGGCTTCTACATAGGCGGCAGTGGATGAGGGCTCTATCACATAGGGCTTTGCCTCCAGTGGTATGCGAGAAATGGCATACTCTGAGATCGAGATAGCCCCGTCTTTATCGAGGCCAGAAACGAAAATGCGCTGAAAGGCTTGGGTGTTTAGCTGGTTATACCATGCCGACATAAGGTTAAAGAGTACGAGCTGAAGCTCGGAAACGTCTTTAATCCATGAATCGTTAGTGGTGATAGTGACCACGGGAAGCTCGGGGAGTGCGAGGTCCCGGGCGTCAAATGACTTCCATTCGTTATCCTTTTCATCCTTGCGGAAGATCTCTACCCTTACCCCACCGCCATCGAGGAGAGAGAACACCTTGCAATAGGTAGCCATCTTTGGCTTTTCTGTCATCGAGGTTCTAGGCTCAATCGCCTCATATTCTTGTCGAAGTAGAGTGTATTTCCCTATCTCGGCCCCTGTTTCTCCAAACTGCCAATCTTTTACGGAGAGCACATCGAGGGTTTCCATAAAGGGGCGAAAGCCTATAGCTCTTTCCTCTCCTGCACTTCTTGCATCGTTACCCGGTGCATCAACGTGCACGATGGGTGAGCCATCGCGGAAGTACGCTTCTGCTATTTTGCCTTTGATGAAAGACTCTAGAGATGTCCCCTTACCGTCGATGTTCTTTATGTCATCGCCCAACATTGTGGTAGTTGCTGCATCCACTTCGATAGGCTTTGAAAACGCCATGGCGATAAGGTTTGACACTACGGGCTCAATAAGATTTAGGTACCGCGAGCGATAGGCCCTGATTCTGCGGATTTTTACGCCGGAAGATTCCGACTCTCCCGTGGAGGGGT
>JACCDR010819135.1_pt1 | contig 19642 bp, 32 predicted proteins | sample 7446431 | NCBI WGS metagenome assembly JACCDR01 (sample SAMN15323443, study PRJNA562643) | freshwater metagenome | isolation source: river surface water | place: USA:Blue River Watershed | collected 2017-08-17 | reverse complement strand
GGCGAAACTCAGCTCGCCCTTGCTGAACTGCCAGCCAGCCTCCAGGACTCCGCGAACCATCGCCAGTTTCTCAGCGCCTTTGCCGGAACCTGGAATTGCGACCTCAAACGCCTTAAGCGAATCAATCAGGGCTGGCGTCAGTTGGATCAGAAGCAACAGGATTTTCTTGGGGTCCGCTCCGTTTTGGTTGATTCGTTGTGCAGCCGTTCTTTCAGCGCGTAGCCCAACAGCGGCCACATTTTCGCGACAGCGTTCTGACGCGCGATCTTGCGACCAAGTTCGGCGGCGAAGTTCTCGGGGCTGGCGCAGGCTGATTCACCGGTCACAGTGAACCCGTTGCGCAGCACGAGGACGCAGAAGGTTAGAAGCCCGAGGCTGTAGTGAACAGGCGCTCCTTGCACGGCAGCAGCGCCATTGAACGTGTATTCCGCAGCAATAGCCGCCTCAATATCCGCTTGCGTCACGCGCGGCGCGTTCAGGCGTTTGGCTTGGATTTCTTGCTCGATAGTTTGGTCGTTCATGTTTCACCTTGCAGGTTGTCGTTACGATTATCCCATCGGGCCGTTTCCCGATTGGGCAGGGGATCAGATCGGGGCAGGTCTTGACGAGGCTGGCCGACATGCTGCACGAACAGCCAGTCAGGAAGCAGAAGACCAATAGCGCGGCGGCCGGTTTCATTCATGCCGCCACCGCCAGGACGTATGCGGCTTTCATGCCTATGTGTATGGCCTGATCCGTATTGTAGCCAATTCTGCCATCGCATTTTGCCCAATCGGTCAGGGCGTGCCCGATCAGCTCGGTAGCCCCCATGATCAGGCTGCCAGTGATCAGATACACGGCCGCAGCATGAATCGCCGAGTGTGACAGCAGCACGGTTTGCCACGGCACGCCAGGAAAAGGCGCTTTGTGGTTTTTGGCTTTCGCCATGAAATCGCCTTGCAAAGCATAGTCGGCCAAAAAATGCGCGAGCAGTAGCGCAACAATCATGGTTAGCGGCGCCAGAATCATTCCTTGCCCCCAATCCCGACCTTCTCAGACGTGGCGAAATTCGCCCACAGCCCCCACACCAGCCCGACGATTGGCGCGGCACCATAAACGGCTTGTTCGATCTGTGAATCAGTGACGCCAAGCTCGATGCCGAACGCCGACGATGCGGCTTTGACGGCGACCAAGAACCCGGTCACGGCCATGACGATTGCAGCCTTGTTCTTCTGCCCGGCAGCATCTGCAACGCATTGGCCTTTCTGGAGCACAACGAACAGCGATTTCAGTTTTGCGATCATGGTTCACCTCGTTGGAAAGTAGCAACCGCGCCCACGTCCGAAGTACGCGCGGTTTGGGCAATGCCCGACCGGGATTGCGGGCCGGTCTGCTGAGTGATCATCGAACGCCCTCGTGCTCAAGGCTGTAGTGGTTGCCGTCATTGAACCGACCGCCCCACGATCCACCGATTGATTCCCACCATTCGCCAAGCGGTTGGTGGTCGATAGTGTTCGGCAAATACTTGCCGTCACGGAACAAGTTCAGGTCAATCGCGATTCGCAGCTTGTGCCCGCTTTTTGGATTGCCGTAGCCACGCGACTCGCCGAATGCACCGAACGCGCGCGGATCGCGATAGGCATCGCCGAGCGTCACCTCGTAGCCCATGTGTTCAGCTTGCTGAATCAGGCGCGCGACCATACCGGCAAACCGGCGCTGTTTCTGGCCGAGGGTTTCAGCGACGCGCCTCGGGTTGATGATCGGCCCGCCAGTTCCTGCGCCTTCGTCTTCGTCGTCACCTGTCGGGCACATTCTGCTTCTCCAGTTCATTAAGTCGGTCAGCGTGTTGCTGACGGTACTGTTCCAGTGTTGCGACCTTGGCCCGAAGCTCTGACATTCGCTCTAGGTCCGTCGCCCGTTTGTACTCTGCTGCGCTGATTTGGGCGTCAGCGACGGCGCGCGCTGAGTCCGTTTTTACGTACATGATGGCGATAGCTGCAACCGCCACCACCATCACAACAATGGCCCATTTCGGGGTACTGTCGCCGCCGATGTTATTGTCTATCTTCTGCTGCGGCGCGACTAAGGCGCGTACAAGCTGCAAGTCTTCTTCATGGCTCATCGGTGACCGGCTCCGGAATTTTCATGTGTGCGTACACCGCCCGGACCCGGAATGCCAGCGGCGCAATTTCAGCTTTGATCTGTTTGGCGACCGCTTCAATCACGCGGTTGATGATGGCCTCGACCTCGGCCTTTGAATAGTGCTGCTCGGCGATCTTGACCCGCATGCCGAATAGCTGGACCGTCAGAAACCCATTCCAGGCCACCAGCCCGGCGGCCAAGAACAACAGGATGTTGACCAGCGACCCCTCAGTCATTGGCTGTCCTTGACGCCTGAGCATTTGTGATTCACGGGCCACCCCCGCTGTTGTCGCTGCAATCTGAATACACAATCATCGTTCGGCTCCGATTTCTTTGCGAAACAAGCGCTGCTCTTCTGGTGTCATTGCGCGATAGAACGCGCCGACCTTGGCGGCCTGCATTTTCGTCTCAAAATCACCAATTCCGTCGCCTGATAGGGGACTTTCATACTCAACAAGCGCTTTCGCTGGCGGCGGCTGGCTGCAATCAGCTTCGGTGCAATCGTCGCCTGGGTCCGAATTATCAATTGGCCCCGGGCTCTCGAACCGGTATTCGTTGTAATCCCCGATGATCCCGGAGTTATCCACGCGGTCGCCGCCAATCTGATCGCGGCCAACGTCATCCCCGATTCTCTGATCGCCGCCGACGATGTCATGGCCTGCCGAGATATTCGTCTCGGATCGATCGCCACCAGTGAAATTGTCACCAATGGTCGTTGTCACGCGATCGCCGCCCGTCCAATCGCCGCCAACGTTGTACACCGGCTGAGCGTTTTCGACCGCGGCACCGGCCACAGCGGCATTGGCGGTCAACGCTGAATTCGCCAATCCGGCGAACGTCGCGTCTCGGCTCAGGGCGATTCGCTCATTCGATTGCAGGGCCTCGACGCCCTGATAAGTGGACATGGCCTGCCCCATCAACGGGGCCATCGGGGCCATGAAATCGCGGAACTTTGCGGCCATGTCGCGCTCGTACGGCACTTGCAGGCTCGGCATCTGGCGATTGTGGCCAGCGACAAGCGACTCCATGACCGAAATCATCTTGACCGACTGAATGCACATGCCAACGTCTTTCGACTGCTCGCAAGCCTTGTATGCAGCAACATCGGCATCGGCCTGGGCCTGAGCCTTAGTGGCTTCTGCCGCCGAAATCTCGCGGACCATGCCCGCTTGGTGCGCCGCTGCCTTGTCGAACAGTTCAGCATTCCGCTTAGCCGCCCCGGCATTCGTCACCGAGCATGCCGCCAGCATCATCAGCCCGATAAACACTCTGATCTTGATCACTGCCCGCTCTACCTTGTATCGATGAAATCTGCCGGCGCGAGTTTAACACGATTGAGCCGTGCGAGCTGCAACAGCTTAGCATGCCAGTTCGACGGAATGAGCCCGTCAGTGCCGCCTGCCGATTTTGGTCGTTGCCAGCGCGCGACCGCCGAACGCCCAACACCAAGCATTCGCGCAATGTCGGACACCAGAAATCGTTCAGCCCGGAATCGCTCGATCACGATATCAGCGGGGCTTTGTGTTGTCTGCGTCATAGGTTCCCTCGTTAAGTTCGGCGAAGCGTACCACCGAAGATACGGACGCGCAACATCCGCGAGCGAAAAAATACCGCTTGACAATCGGAAATGGCGCGCGTATAACGACGATCACCGCGAATTGGCGGGATAACTTAGGAACGGGCTATGTGTACTGGAACGATGCCATACATTGCAATGGCGCTGGGGTCGGGCGTGATCGGGATTGCGCTCGCCGGTCTGATCATTGTCGGCTTTAAGGGTGTTTATGAATTCTTTCGCGGGGGCAAACAATGACCACCAACGAGCCCACGCAAAAATGGACCGAACGAAACGCCGCCGCGCTGGCGCTGGTGGATCGGTTGCCGCCAGCCGCGACCCGCTGCGTGCAATTCGACCAGGATTATGACGGTCTGTGCGTTTTGCTTTACACGATCAGGTCGGAGCATCAGGGGCTCAAGGAAATCATTGCGGAGATTGCGCCGAACGCTGTTATCTCGTATCGCGATGTAAGTCCAGGCGGACATCAGCGATGTGATGTGAAGCTCCCGCAAGGGTTCAATCTGTCATGGTTCCGCACCGTCACCGTCATTATTGCGGAGAACGACCAGTCATGACCCTTACCCGCCAATGGATCACCCACGCCGACCGCAACGAATGGCTACGCCAGCGCTCGCAAGACCTCACCAGCACCGATTGCGCTTGCTTGTTCGGATTCTCGCCGTATGGCCGTTCCTATTTTGATCTGTGGCACGAGAAACGCCATGGGGATGTCGGCCAGATCACCGAGGATTCGCGGATGCGACGCGGCAAGCAGATGGAACGCGCGATTGCGGAAATGTACGCGAGCGACTATGACAAACAGTATGCCCGAGCGTCCGATTACTGCCGACTGCCTGAGCATCGCATCGGGTCCAGCTTCGATTTTTTCGAGATCAGCGGCACCGGTGATCGGGTCGCGATCTGGGAATGCAAAAACGTTGACTACATTGCGTTTAAAAACGGCTGGACCGTCACCGACGATTTCATCGAAGCCCCGCCGTATATCGAGTTCCAGGTCCAGCACCAAATGCTTGTCAGCGGGATCAACCGCACCGTGATCGTCGCGCTGATCGGCGGCAATGATCTGCGTGTTCTGGAACGCGATGCCGACCCGGTGATTCACCGCGAAATCATCGCTCGGGCCGCAAAGTTCTGGCAGAGCGTTGACGCCAACGAGCCGCCCGATCCGGTATTCCCTGGCGATGCCGAGTCATTCATTCGCCAGCGCGCCTATGCTGAGCCGGGTCGATTGCTTGATCTGCGCGACGATCCGGCAGCGTGCGCGTTGTTCGCCGAGTTCAACGCCAAGCAGGCGGCAGTGAAGGCCGCTGAGCTTGAGCGCGATACGGCTAAGGCCATGCTGATCGAGCGTATCGGTGATGCTGAGAAGGCGATTTTTCCGAATGGCACGCTGTCGGCTTCGATGGTAGCGCCAGCCAAGGGAACGTTCGTCACTGCCGACATGGTGGGCAAGTACGTTGGCGGCAAGGCCGGCTATCGTCGGTTTCAATCGTATCTGAAGGAGAGCGCTTAATCATGAGCACCCAAGTCGCAGTAATCGAAAAATTCGCCAGCACCCTGAAATCCGAGCGCGTGCAGCAACAGCTTGCCGAAGCGCTCCCGCCGAATATCAGTCGGGATCGGTTCACGCGCGCATTGCTGACCGCGTGGCAGATCAACCCCGGCATTCTGAGCTGCACGACAACATCGGTTTTCACGGCGGTTCTGTCTGCCGCACAACAGGGTCTGATGCCAGACGGTCGCGAAGGCGCGATTGTGGCGTATGGCGACCGCGCGCAGTTCATGCCGATGGTTGCGGGCGTCATCAAGCGTTTTGCTGAAGCCGGTGTGCCTGTATACGCCGGGTCGGTGTACAGCAAAGACAAATTCGATGCTTGGAATGACGACGCCGGTCAGCACGTCGAGCACCGGCCCGCTTGGTTCAGCGGTGATCGCGGCGAATGGGTCGGCTGTTACGCCGTTGCAACGGTGGACGGTCGCACTTATGTCGAAATCGCCGACATGGCCGAGCTGAAACGGATCCAGGCCGCCAGTCGCGCCGGTAACAGTGGCCCATGGAAACAATGGCCCGAACGCATGGGCCAGAAATCGATGCTGCACCGCCTGGGCCGTCGTGTTCCGTTGCCCGTGAACTCCGACGCCGCCGAACGCCTCGCCCGCACCGTCAACGCAGACCGTGACGGATTTGATGACGAACCGCCGGCACCGACGACGGTCACACCCACAGAACCGCCGCAGAACCCCCGCAGTCGCCCGCGCGTGTTCGACAATGTCACGACCACGCTCGCAGACGATGACGCGCCTGCTGAGGCTCCTGGGCAGACTGGCGATGGTTCCGAACGTATGCCGGAGGATGAATTCTGATGCGAACCGATTACCCGCTGACGAAGCCGAGCGCCATGGATCTGATCAAGCTGTTCGGATCAGCCGATGCCGCACTGAAATACACGGGCGGCCAGGACAAGCTCGCTTGTTTCTATCTGGCGAATCCTGACCAACGATTCAAGGCGCAGCAGGTCGCTTGCGTTGCTGGCCCGCTTACCGATGCGCTGAAAGATGCGCGCCGGTATGCCCGCGAGGAATCCAAGCGCGCCGCCGCCGTGGCCCTAGCCGAGCGTGTCCGTCAATGCTGGAAAAACGAGGGGCTGCGCGCTACGTCAAACATCGCCACGGCTCTTGGCGTCAGCCGTCGCAAAGTCGCGCGGATCGTCGCTGATCTGAAAATCGCCGGGAAGATCAGCGATTCCGACCGGCAGACGACGGAGCCCGCGCCATGATCCTGATCTATTCCAAAGACTACCGCCGATCCGCAGAGCTCGCTCGCGCTGTCGGCCTATCATCCTGGCGGCACGTCGACGGACCCGGCTCGATGATTGGCTGCCAGCGCGGTTCGCAATTGATCCGCGATGATTCGGCATCGATGCGGCACGACAACGCCGACGTTGAAGCAGAGTGCCGAACGCGCGGGATTGGGATTGTGGACTACGCGGATTTTGGAAATCTAGTTTCATCTTTTGATGCTAGAAACCTAGCCGCATCACGACTTGTCGGGAAACGCGGGGTTGTGATTGTTGACGAATGGGTGGAGGTTAGGTCATGAGCGAAGTAGACGAACTGAGAAACGAGAATAACCGCCTTCGCTCGGCTCTTGCGGCTAGCAAAGACCCGTGCCTATATTGCAACCTTCCGGCTTCTGAGTGGTCAAGGTGTGCGAGCGGTTTCCCTGGGTGCGCCCGTGGTGATGACGCGATGCTGTGCCCGGGCGGATGCCAGTCGGTTCAGGCATTGCAGCGGCGAATCGCCGACCTGGAATGGGAGCTGATGCTGCACCAGACCGGGTGGGCTGGATATCCAAGGTGGGCCATGTGGCGTGCCACGGACTACAGCGGGCATGTGTATATTTTCGAGTTAAGGCCGGTTATCCGACAGGGCGAATGCCATTGGACACCCACAGGCGGGTTGTGGCGGCGGGAATCAACGGCACTACTGCCCACCGACTTCACCCAAACCCTGGAATCGCGCCCGGTGCGCGTGACCGAAACGAATAGCGAGGCGGCAAAATGAACGGGTACGTGACCATGGCTTTTCCGAAAGCCAGAAAAGAACACCTGTGCGAGTATTGCTATGGCCCGATCCTGGTCGGCGAGTTTCATGCTCAGGCTTCGGGGCATTCAGACGGCGAAGCATTTCGCTATCGACTGCATGAGGAATGTCGCTCTGTGCTACAGGCATGCTGGGAGGACTACCAAGACGACGGGTTCACGCCAGGAGAAGGCTCGATGCCTGACCGCGTGCGCGCAATCGTCGAATCACGAAAGAGCGAGGCAGCCAATGTCTGATATCCAAATCATCGCCTACGACGCGGACACGCATGCGGTTGTGCCGAGGGAGGCCACAGACGCAATGCGCAAGGCTTCCGGTGACTGCGCTGGCCCGTGGGATGAATGGCGCGCCATGATCTCCGCAGCCCCGCCCCCGCCAGCGATTGGCGTGGTGAAGGGGTTGGAGTGGGTTGAAGATGATGACGGCACATTCTGGGCGCAGACGGCCATTTGTCTTTATTCAATTCGCAAAAGCCATGTGTTTGGCTTTAATGCTGCCCAACAAGTTCGAAGCAGTCGCATTCCAGTAGCGTGCACCGCGACACTCGACGAAGCAAAAGCCGCCTGCCAGCGCGAATTCAACCGCCTTGTCGCCGATTGCCTGAATGGCACGGTTGGGGGTGGGGGATGAAAACAGCCCTGAAGTCCCATCCAATCGGGTCTATCCTGAAAGACGCTCGCGGCAAAAAGCGGTCGCTTGAAGAAGCGTCCGCAGCGATCGGTATATCAAAAAGCCACCTTTGGGAAATTGAGCAGAACCGCAGCTCACCTTCATTCGCAATAGTTGCCAAACTCTGCGCGCTATATGACGCCGATATCACGAGTCCTGCGGCGCATGCAACTGAGGCGACCGTTTTTGACAAGCTCAAGGCTAGAGCCAAGGCGATTGCTGATCGTCGCAGCCAGCTTGATGCCGATCTTGCGGCATTGATCGAAGACACGGCGGCGCTTGACGATCACCCGGAACAAGATGGCGAGCAGTATGACGGGCCGTGCGCCTGCGCCATCTGTAGGAGCGCACCATGACAACTGAACCCAAACGCCTAATCGTCACAGCCGACGAGGCCCGAGCCCTGCACGATGGCGGCACGGTGGAGGTTTGGCGGCCCATGAAGCCGCAGCCGTACATGATATTGACCCGCAAGGAATGGGAATCGCGCGCGCTCAGTGGCGTCGATTCCTACGCGCGGCCAATCGGCGCTGAGATTCTTGAGGACCTGATTGAGCAATCACCCTTCCCGACCGGCTCGCGCTGGTGGGTGGCTGAGGCTGTCGCGATCGTTCCGGCAACAGCTTATCGCTACAGCGAAGGCGTGATTCAACGCGTGAACCCGATTGATCGGCATTACTCGGCGATCTACAAAGCCGGGTGGGGTCGGTCAGGAAAACAGCCGTGGCAGTCATCAACGCAAATGCCCCGCTGGGCCTCGCGCACGAACGCCGAAGTGATCACGTGCCGTGTCGAGCTGAAAGACGGCGTTTGGCATTGGGTTTCGGAAATGAAGGGAGAGAAGGCGTGAAGCTGTTACCGATCATCGCGTGCCAAGAATGCAAGTACGAAGGAACTTCGTTCTACAGCAATGCGGACGGATCACCGCGCTTAATCTGCATGTATCGCGAGGTCATTTTCACACCGAGGAAGCTATGACCAAACCAACATCAATCCTGATCGCGCTCGCGTTGTGTGGGTGTCAGAAAGACCCGCTTGCCGACTGGAATATGGCACCGCCGAAAGAGCCCCAGGTGACGCGCGTAGAGGCACTGAGTCAATCCGATGACAGTTTTTTCGGCTACTTTGACGAAACCGTCAACGGCGTGCGCTGCATCAAGTTTCGCGGTTATCAATCAAGCGGGCTATCCTGCGACTGGATCGGCTATCACCAGCGTGAGCCAGAACGCCAGCCGCCCGATATCGAAGCGGTCAAGCGATGCATCAACGCACTGGACCCGGATTCGGTGAACCTCGCCAGCGAAATACAGGAGTGCGCGCAGCAGTGATCAGCGGCCCTGCGCCGGTTTGACAACCATCCGCGTTCGATACCATCGAACCGGCGTTGCTCCGTCGTCACTTAGTGTCACCAGCGAATCCCACGCGACAGACCAGGCGCGCACTAGGCCCGAGAATGTTTTCCAGGCTTCGTTGACGGTCGTTCCGCCATACCCGCCCATTGCCAGTGCGTAGAAGTCAGTTAGTGACTCGAAGTTCTTTTGAATGCGAAATCCGTGGAACTTGTTTGTGTTCAGGTCTACGAAATTGGTTTCCAGGCAACCCATTGACAACTGCACCGGGGCCTTGGTGGGAACGAATGCTTGGCGGACTTGGAAATAGGTGCCTTCTTCGCCTTCCGGGTCTGAGTAGCGGATAAAATCGACGGTCCCGTCATTGGTCCGAAGTGCGGCATAGAGCTGGCCGCCAAACTCAGTGATCGCATGAATGCCGTCCCAAATCAGCGATTCATACCATGTGCCATTTTCCAGGCTCAGGCACATGAGTTTCGCGTTCATGTCGCTTTCGGGATCTTCGGGGGCAATCCCGGAGCGGTCGCGGTTGTGCAGGAACAAAACAGAATTCCACTCAGCACAATAAACCGCCGTTGACTGCGAATCGATCGGCTCGGCATCGTCATAGGTCTTGATCAGTGGCGGGATCTTGTTCCGCACTTTGTCGCTGACCGCTGCGCCCGGCCCGGTCTTTCCGCGCATCGTTGCCATCAGCGACACATAGGAATTCCGCGTCATCACGACCACGTCACCGCCGACGCGCACCCATGAGCGAATCCCGAGCGGCTTGCCGATCTGATACTGACCGACCAGCGACCATGCCGCAGCGTCACCTGGATCGTCGCCGGAATACATGAGCACTTCGCCGGAGCTGTACACAAACGCCAGCAGATTCGCAATTTCGGCGTTACCGTCCGTGCTCATCGGTGCGATGAATACGAGATACCCGCCGCGCGACGTGACCAGATCGAGCGGGAACTCGGTCAGCGTGCCCTGATACGATCCAGCGGCGCAGTACCAGGGCGACACCTTGTTTCGCTCCCAATACCACATGCGGCCCTTGAACGACACACACCCCCAAAGGTCGTCTTCATCCGGCCCGGTCGTGATGTTCAGCGCCGTCAGCGTAGCACCGTCGTAAACCTGGGCAGTGCCGCCGCCGACCATGATCAGTTTTTCATCGAACGTGCACCACTGCCAACCCTTGCCGGTGAACCCGGTGCCAAGCGTTGAAGGCGTTGCGCCGGTCATCAAAACCAGGTCGGTGTCATCGCCAACGATCAGCGATTGCGTGGCCGCGCCATAGTACGGGATCAGCGTATGCACGCGATTGAACGTCACTGGCGCGCCTAAGTTCACCATCGGCGGCCTGCTCTCGACATAGCCACCGCGTGATCGCATATTGACCATTTCGAGCGCATCCTCGACCGGCATAGCTGCCAACGGGTCGCGCGCGTTGATGCCGCCCGTAGGCGCTGGGATCACGATTTCTGGCATAAAGTCCTCGAAGTCATCCGAGAATAGCGGGTCAGTCTGCCCGCCGTCGTCCGCCTCACTGGAACGGATTCCACCAAGGGCCAATCCGACCAGTGCTGACATCATTTGGGCGAATCGTCTGCGCTCCGGCATCAACACCGCATCGGTATTTTCGTTCGCGCTCGAAGAATGCGAAGGCTTTGTCATTGTCCATCAGCCCCTTGGTTAGCTGCCACATAGCTTTGAACATCAGGACGAACAGGTCATCATCAAGGATGCAAAGGTCTGTGTCCGCAGTGAAATACCCCTTCGATGTCGCGCCAGTGCTGTCAGTGATCGGATACTTTGAAATGTACTCGAACTTGAGCACTTCGCCTGACTCCGGATTCTGCACTTCCAGCTTGTCATTGATGAACCGGCAATTGAACACCGCCGAGTTCGTGGCCACGTTGGCCTTGAGCATCAGCCAGTCCGACGGCGTGGTCGGCATGTTGATCATGGTCCCGCCGTCCTGCTGCACCAAGGTATCGGGCACGTAGGCCCAAAAATCGCTAGGCAGGCTGTAACTGGTCGCACTGGTGAGCGTGATGGATCCGAGCTTGACCAGCTTTTGCAACTGATACCGGCGCAGCTCTCGCGCTGCTCGATTCGCGACGTACAGCGCTGTTTTGTCGTCAGCGGCGACCACGGCGGACGGCACGTCAATGCCGGATTCACCGAGCGCTTGCTTGACCGCATCGAGTAGCGAGATCGCCATGGCCGTCAGAACTGCTCGGCTTCGGTTTCGGTAGTCACCGCGACAGGATCAACGCCAGCCAGCTCAGCGGGCGAAACTGACGGGTTTCCGGGATCGGGCGACGTATCCTCGGATAGCTTCCTCAGTGCCGCCCTTTGGCGTTTACGCTCAGCCTGCGTGGGCTTGTATTCCGGCGCAACGTCGGTAGGCGCGGTCAGTGGTGGCGCGCCGCCTGCTGCTGCGATTTCGGCCTGCGTGGCATCGCGGCTGTAAGTCTGGCCTTTGACGCCTTCCTCGGTCAGCCATTTGCCGTTGTGCAGATACGTGCGCGGTTCAATTTGCTCGGCCATGGCCTTCAGCTCCGTTCGTTGTGAGTTTCACGCGCGGTTTCTGCCCCGTCAGAGCAAAATCGCGCAGTTTCAGGAAATGCCCTGCTACCGTCTGCCAGCGCTCCAACTCGACCGGCAGAACGCACGGCGGCCCTGGCGGTTTCGCCTCGGCAAGCTCGTCATCGGGATCTGCTGACGGCTCGGGGGCTTCTTCAATCGACTCGACTACGGGCGCTGCGGCCAAGCGCTCGACTGAAAACAGCCCAAGCTCTCGAATCGTCCGCGCGGTGGCTTCGTCCATCCCTGGTAGGCTCGCAATGTCGGTTTCAGGCGCGCGCCGGTTCTGGTATGCCTGCCATTCGCGCGGGAACTGCTTCACGTCTTCTGGTCGCGCCGGGTGGCATGCGGTATCAGCTTGGCCGCCAATGCGCACGCGGATGAATGGGGCGATTCGGTAAACCCGGTATCCGCGCGCGGCAGTCGCTTTCGCGTCGATTGTTGCGCCGTCGATAAACTGCGCCTGGACCTGTAGCTGGCGCGGATCGATGATTTCGTTTAATGCACGGTCGTACTCGTGCACCGGAATGATGTCAGACATGCCCGTCCTCGGTTGTGTGGCGCGAGTATATCACGCGGTGACTGGCGGGCAAAAAGAAGGGGCATTGCTGCCCCTTCAAAGCGCCTGCGAGTGTCCGTCGTTACGGCAGAATGTAGCCGTAAAGGTAGATATCGACAGTTGCCGCCGATCCGTTTGCCACGTCAATGTGGACGTACACGGTCCCGGCTGTCAGCGTCTCGGTCTGACTGGCAATCGTCGGCTTGATCATCTTCACTGCCGAGGTAAGCGAAGTGAGCGAGTTCACGCCCTTCGCGACGATGGCCGTACCGCCTTCTGCGGTTGACGTGAAAATGCCGAATTGTGCGGACCCGCCAGACAGGTTTGCCGATGCGTTGGTGACGGCAGCAAAAAGCGGTGTCCACTTGCGCCCCGAATTCGGGATCGTCATCGGGATATCGGTGTTTGCCGTGCTGTTCAGATCGACGCCGCGAAGCACTGCAAGCGGGCCAATTCCATCAATCATGCTCATAGTCTGGCCCCTTAGTCGTCAATGATCACGCCATGAGCGGCGCGACGGTTGGTAGTGAGCTGACCCATCATGCTCACCGGAATGACCTTGTAAAACGCATTCGTGACCTGGCGCGCGTCGCCCACCTCGAACATTTCCTGATCCATCTTGCGCAGCTTCAGGAACTTCGTGTTCAGGCAGTAGATGCGCTTGGCCGTACACACGTCGTCATGCACAAACGGCTTCTGCTTGTACATGAGCGAGCCGTAACCGGCATCGGCCTTGTCGGCGGTCGTGATCCGTTGCAGGCTTTGCAGCGCCTGTTCGTACACGTCATACAGGTCCGTGCTCGCGACGTACAGGTCAGGAACTTCCATGCCGCGCTTGATGTTCAAGAACGCCGCGTTCAGCTTCGCAACGATGTTGGAGCTCGTGATCGTGACCGAACCACTGGTGTAGTTCCGCCACCAAGAGTTTGTCGAAGTCGCCTGAGCGATGCCGCCGACCGTACTGGCGGTTGTCGGGTCGTCCTGCACAAGATGGCCGAGCCCCGCGATAGCTTTCGCGTTCGTGCCGGTGTTGTACAGCGCCGTTGCCAGCGTGTTCGACATGATGTTCTGCGTGGCCTCGATGCGAGACTTGATCAGCTTGATCTGCTCTTGCTCGCCGCGATTGATTTTCTCTTCGCGGGTGCTGATCGTGATCAGGCCGGCCATTTGCCGCCAGTCGTAGGTCGCGGCGTCCAAGATGTCCCACGCGGTTTGCGGGGTGAACGTCTCGTAGCCCTCGAACCACGCCACAGACGTGTTGCCGGACTCGTTGTACAGCAAAGGTTCGCCGATTTGACGGCCACCGCCATCGTACACTTCAATCTTGCCTTTGTCGCGCAAGAACCGAAGCAAACTGTTGTCGGCGGTGATGTTGTCCGTCATTGTCGGCAGGTAACGTCGCGCGGTGGCGACGACTGCTTCACCAAGATTGACTGCCATGATTCACCTATTCTGGTTAAGTGCCACGGATGACAGCGCGAACCGCGTCATCCAATGTTGGTTTCCCGCCAGTGTTCCCGCGATCTACGGGCGTCCGGTCCTTGCCTGACGCGCTCGTGAGCGCTTGCGTTTTCTTGGCGGCTGCTTGTGCTGCTGCGAGCGCTTCAGCCTCGGCTTTCTTCGCAAGCTCTTTCTTGCCCTCAGGATGCCATTGCATCGCGTATTGATAGGCTTCGTCGGGGGTCTTTGCGTAGCCGCGCGTGAACGCGTGCAGCATGTCGGCGAGAACGTCCGGGCCAAAGTGTGGATACAGGGGTTTCCCGTCTGCTCCGACCGATTGCGCCCAAGTCTCGACCTGCGAAATGACAGCCTGTTGTTGCTGCTGTGTTGCGGCTTGCTGCTCAAGCTCCGATCGTCGCGCGCGTTCTTCCTCTAAGCGCCGTAATTCCCTGACTTCGGCTTGCAGTGCCTGCGTCTGAGGGTCAACCCACGGTTGGGCCTCAGTTAGTGCCTGCAAGTCTACACCAAGTTCACGCGCCAGTTCAAGAACGGCGGCTTGAGGGTCGGATCGAAATTTGTCGTCCCAATAGAACAGCTGGCCCAGCGCTTGCTGCTCGCTGATGCCTTCGCGCTGCCACTGTTCGCGACGGCTCGAAAGAACCTCGTTGATCGGCTCAAACTGCCGACGAATTCCGGCAAGCTCTTGCTGCGTTTTAGTAAACAGCCCGTGCGTGTGCCGGAACTGGTCATGCAGTGTCTTCAGGTGCCCGTAACCGTCCTGATAGCCGTGCAGGGCTTTCCATGCCTCGCGGGCCTGGGGCTGCCAAAACTCTGGCGGCGCAAGCTCGGGATTCGCGGGCGGTGGCGGGGCCGCTGGTGGCGCGGCCTGGCCGGTGTCCGTTGTGGTTTCGATCTGCCCGCCCGCGCCTAGATCTGCTGCGCCAGTCGAGCCGCCCGCAAGCGCTTCGGACGCGATTTCTCCGAGCGATACCGGCGTGTTCTGGTCATTGTCTGCCATGTTCGTTCCTTGGTTAGGCCGCGTTTAGCGGCTGGTGTTGGCTGAGAATGTCCTCAGCCGTTATTTTTCGCCCGCTACCGTCTGCGAATTCTTGCGGGCAAAGTTCAAGCGATTTCTGAAGCCTGCGCCGTTTCTCGTCGGTCTGCTGCTGGCGCCATGATTTGTCGAAGTCGCGCGCGTCCATGAGGTTGTGCCGCGCGAACGTCTCGCGCCGTTGCCGATGACTGGTCACGCGTTCACCGGACGCCGGGCATACGTAATGCGCGTCAGGCTGCACCGATCCGCGAACCGGGCTGATCTGCATCGCCATGCGTGCGCCACATTCGCACGTTGGGGCGTTCGTGTGGCGGTCATCGATTCTGTTAAAATCGTCGCGCTCGTGGCCACACTGGTCACATTTGTAGGTGTAGATTGGCATGCTGAAAGTCCCTCGTGAATTGCCCGTTTACGCTGGTGTCCGTACTGCTGCAATGCTGCCCGTGATCGTAAGCGCGTCGTTCATGCACGGGCCGTCGATTTGGTTCTCTATCGGGTTCGCGTTGATCATGACGGCAGTCATTGCCGGGTTCTGGTGTGTCGTGTGGTTCATGGTTGCTGCTGTCCGTCGGCTGACACGGCAGCGCCAGCGGCCATCGGCGCGCCGCGCATTGATGCGGACATGAACTGTTGGAACGTCGGGTTCTGAATCATGCTCATCACCTGTTGGCGTTGCGCCGCCGGGTACTGGCTCAATAGCTGCTGCGCGCGTTGCGGGTTCATCAGCATTTCTTGCACGATGGCAACGGTTTTTTCGCCGTAGTGTCTGCGCGCCGAGTTCAGTAGATTCAGCGGCATACCCATCACGCCCGGAGCCATCGCGCCGACGGTTTCGCCAGCAACAGTGCCGCGAACATTGGCCGCGCCCATGAGGTTCTGAACCGTATTTGAGCCGACCACCTTGCCGCCAGTCTGCGAGCGCGCCAATCGATCCAGGTCCGCACGCATGGCTTCAGTCAGCGTGCGCTGCTCGGGCGTCATCAGGGATTGCGCGGTCTCCTTTCGGAACCCGGTAGCAGCCTTGGCAACGCGGTCAAGATCGTTGGCAGCACGCGCGAATTGCGCCGGGCTCAGGATCGGATTACCTGTGGCATCGCGAGCGGCAAACGACTTGCCTAGCAGTTCGTCGCCCATGCGGACGCGGCCAGCTTCCTTGCTCATCTGCGCGTATTGCTTCAGGAACTTCTGAAACTCCGGCGATGCCTTCGCAATCTGCTTGTCCAGCGCTTCGCGGATCGCCAACAATTCGCGCGTTGCGGCCTTCCCGGCTTCTTTGTTCGGGCTCAAGCCCGACAGGATATTGCCGATTTCCTGACGCGCGTTGTGAAGAACCTGCACCTGATCCATGTTCGGCGATTTCAGCAGGTCGCGAACTTCGGACAGAACGCCGACCACGGTTTTATTGCCTTCGCGGCTCTTGATGATCCGGTCGGCCAGTTTGACGGCGGGCTCGATATCGACGCCCTTAACCTTGCGCGCGGCTGCCAACAGCGGCGCGGTCGCTTGATTCCGGGCCGCCTCGATGGCCTGCGCTGACGCCTCATCAGCCCCGCCAAATCCCGCACGGATCGCCTCGACGCGCGCCGTGTTGTTGGCCTGAGCCAGATTCGTAAGCTCGTTGTTAAACCGCGGATCCATGCTCGCCAGCGTTCGCTGCAATCCGGCAATGCCTGGGTCATTCGTCGCCTCGGCGAGCGTCTGCTGAGTGCCTGGGATGAACTGCGGCTGTTTGCCAGCCATCGCCAGATTATCGGAGTTGGCCGCCGATTCGCGGATCAACTGCGCGGCCAGTCGTTCGCGCGCCGGGTTAGTCATTCCGGGTACTAGGTCTTTCAGTTTCCCGGCCAGCGTCTTGACGCCGCCATAGGTCAACGACACGCCCTTAAGTAATCCAGGCAGCACCGCGCCAAGCGAGGCGCCAACGACAACGTTCTCGGCTCTACTACCGCCTTCAGGCACGTACTGAGCCGCGCCATTAAGGCCCCCAACAGTGGCGCCAGCGACGGCCCTGCCTGCTAGCGTTTCGGCCTGAGCGGCTGGAATCGGCATTGCCGCGATATTGCCAGTCACGCGCCCAACGCCAGCGGCCCATGGCTGAGCGTCTGAGAGCTTCTTGTATTCCTCAAGCTCGCCCGACTGCTGACGCTGCTGCTCGGAAAGCTTCGATTGCGCCCATTCCTGAACCCGCGCGACCATCGGATTTACTTGTGCTGCCTTTTCGCCCACGAACGCGCCGATGGTTTGAAAACCGAGCGGAGCTGTAGAGCCCGGCTGAACCATTGATTGCAGCGCCAATTGTTTCAGCCCTTGCCCAACATCATTGAAACCGCGCCCAACGCCGACGGCTAACGCCTCGTTCCATGGCATCGCGGCGGCTTCTTTCGCTGCATAGTCTACCGGCTCCGCTGGTGCCTGCTGAGGCTGCACAGGACCGCCAGCAAGCGCCTGAGCGATTCGGCGCGCGGCTTCGGTATCCCCTGCGGCATCGGCGCGTTGTAAGGCCGCGTAGAGCTGTTCACGAGTAGCCATGCGCCCTCACAAGTATTTGTCAATCAGAGGATCGCCGGTCATACCGGGGGCGGGTTGCTGCCCTTTCGGCTGATCGTGCTGGCCGCGCGAAATCTCGAAGAACGACGGCGAGTTTTTCAGGCGCTCGATCTTCTTCGCGATCTGCTGAAGCATCTGCATCCGCGTGGCTTCGTTTTTGTCGCTCGTCGGGATCGCTGCCAATGCTGCCCGTAGTTCGGCATCAGACTGTGCGCCGATACCTGGGATTCGCGTCAATCGCGTGATTTCGTCAGCGAGCTGGGCCGCCATTGCGTCATAGGACTCGATTGCTTGGCCTGCCGGTGGCGCGCGATTCGTGAATGGGTTCAAGCCGCTGGCCGCGATCGGACCGCCGACGCCTTGTTTCGTCAGGTCGGTCAGTCTGCCAACCAAGTCAGTCGCGTTTTCGAGCGACACGCGCCGCTGATCTTCGGCCTGAATCAGTTTGATGTCTTGCGCCGTGAGCGTCTGTTCTTTCGGAGCAATGCCGAGTCGCTGCTGAATCGCCGCCGCCCGCTGTTCTGGCGGTAGCGACATGATCAGGCGTTCATCGAAACCGGCTTGCGGCTGGTTCTGCGGCAACAGCCCAAACTTACCCATGGCGGCCTTCCCGCGCATTTCTGGCGGGAGCTGGTCGAACAACTGCTGCTCAAAGCTCGGTTGTGCTGGCTGGCGGTATTTCGCGCGGGCGGCCTGCTCCGCTTCGGCAACCTTCTGCGCTTTCTCGATTTCGCGCTGAAACGCCAGCTGATCTTCCAGCCGCTTCTGCTCTGCTTCTGCGGCCTTACGCTGGTTGTCCATCTCAAACCGCTTCGACAGCGCTTCTTTCAGCGTCTCGCCTGCGCGGGCTTCCAAACTGCGTCCACCGAGCATCTGAGCAAGCCCGGCCAGGAACGATCCGCGGCCCGCGCCGACCTGCGGCATCTGCATCTGCTGCGCTCGCTGCTGCTGCTGCATGGCCTGTTGGATCGCCATGTCCACGCCGTAGGGGTTCGACATGTCCGGAGGCTGCTGCTGGCCACCGATGCCTTGGAACAGCCGTTTCATCCAGTCCGCGGGAGCGCTCATGCCTGCCCCCTCGCGGTCTCCATGGCGTCAATGCGGGCCGTCAGCGCTTTAACTGCGCCAATCAGCACGCCGACAAGATCCATGATCTGAATCAGTGGCCGCTCTTTCCCGTGCAGCGAGCGATTGAACGGCTGCGCCATGGTGCCAACGTATCGCGCTGCCGATGGATCGCCGTTGTACGTGAATTCCACCAGCGGGATGTCATTGACAATGGTCAGGCAGTGTTCCGGGTCAACCTGATCGGTGACGGTCTTCACGTTTTCATCGCAGAGGAACAACGACGCCAGCGCCAACCAATTCTGATTGTTCTGCGCGCTCTGCTGCATGCCTGCCTGATAATTGGCATTCTGCTGGTTCTGATTCATGCCCAGCGCGCCCATGTAATCGATTGGCTGACTGCCGGGCGTCTGCGGCTGCATCATTCCGAATAGGCTCGCAAGCTGACTGAACTGCGCGTTGTTCTGCGCGTTGTTGCCCCAGGCCGTATCCCGGTCGAATCCCATCATCTGCATCATTTGCCCAAAGTCTTGCGAGCCCTGCTGCAATCCGAATTGGTCCATCCACTGCTGTTGGCTCTGGCCGAACTGCTGCTGCCACTGGCTCGCCGCCGTGCCCGCCTGTTCGCGATTGAACCCGAGCTGATCCAGGAAATTCTGCCGCTGGATGTCGGCATTCGCCAATGCCGTGTTCGCGTTCAGGCCCGCCACATTCAGTGACGTGTCGGCATTGAGCTGCCCAAGTCGCAGCCGGTTCGCAAGCTCCGACTCTGCGAAATTCTGACCGAACGCCTGCTGCTGAGCCTGTAGACCTTGCTGCAAAGACTGGTTTCGCGCGTTGGCGTACGCATCCTCTCGGGACCGGTCAAAATTCGCGCGGGCTGCGTCATAGGCAGCGGTTCCGGGCTGCAAGCCACGGTTCACCATGTCCTGGTTGAATCGCGCCTCAGCGGCCTGGAACTGTGGATCAAGCCGTCGCTGCGCCTGTTGATAGGCCGCGTCCTGATACTGCTGGAATGACTGCAACGTCGGCTGACCTACCTGCACGTCAACGGGATCGATCGGGCCGCCGGATGG
>JACCDR010549629.1_pt1 | contig 19647 bp, 23 predicted proteins | sample 7446431 | NCBI WGS metagenome assembly JACCDR01 (sample SAMN15323443, study PRJNA562643) | freshwater metagenome | isolation source: river surface water | place: USA:Blue River Watershed | collected 2017-08-17 | reverse complement strand
TATTGATGAAAAGTGTAGGTAGAGGGTAGATAGATATTGATGAAAAGTGTAGGTAGAGGGTAGATAGATAGGGTAAACATACCGTATCCTTATCTTTTTTGAAAAATGAAAAAAATTATATTTCCTAATAAAATCATTAACTCGACATTTGACAATATGGCTAAACGATTAAAAGCATTAATGGAAAACTATCTTGAAGCTAGAAAGGAAGGCCACAAATACGGATATGAAATTAGACTTGTAGAACCTGACAATTATGAGCATTATTATATTCTCGTGAAACCCATCGCTGGTGTTTATAAAGATCAAAAATACGTGATGGAGATGAAGACGACATACGGCCGCGGAGACGATACTACGAAATATCCTATCAACGCGCCTTATGTCCATTTTATAACCAACGTATTTCACGTAAATGTCTCGTCATCTGGAGGGTCGATTTGTTTGGACATATTGAAAGATAAGCAAAAATGGTCGCCGCTAAATAGTTTCGATACAATAGTGCAAAATGTTCTATTGCTGTTTAACGAACCAAATAACGCGTCACCATATAATGGAGAGGCTTCGCGCATTTGGGTGGCATGCGAGAAAAAGTATAAAAGTCTCCAAAAACCCAACATGACCGTAGCAGAATCGGAAGAATTGTATATCGAATGTTTCGCCGAATTTATAGAAGCCGCGATAAAAGTAATGAACAGCAGTGATCTAAAACAATATGCAAAATGGTTTCCGGAATTAGATCCGGATGCAGATGAATACAAAAAAAGAATGTCTGACGATTCGGCGGAACTAGAGGAACTAGAGAAGACGTTTGCTGCTATGAAAGCACGGAAATCGGCAAAAGTACAATCTACTAGTTCGTCAGTATCCACCGATGTTAGTTCGTTAGTGTCTGCTGATACCAGTTCATCAGTGTCTACTAACACCAGTTCGTCAGTGTCTACTAATACCAGTTCGTCAGTGTCCACGACCGAACCAACCACACAGCAAGCGCCGGCAAAAAAGAATAGATGGGATAAATACCGCAAATAAACCAGCAGTCCATGCAATTAGGCATCTACATCATTTTCTGTAATAGAGGTTTTCTTCACCCCTGGTACTAGCCGAGTATACTTTCTGGCATTCATTTTTTGTTTAATTATCGTGTTTTCTAACTGAATTGGAGCGGCTAGTTCCATAGCTATCAATTCATCCAGCTCGTCTTTTACTTTTATATTTTTTCTTTTGGGTGCCGGTTTAGCTCGACGTTTTGGCTTGGCCTTTATCGCCTGTTTATTTGTACTTTTTGGACTATTGAGGTCTTTTGTGTCGTCAGTATTATTTAGACTATTGAGGTCTTTTGTGTCGTCAGTATTATTTAGACTATTGAGGTCTTTTGTGTCGTCAGTATTATTTAGACTATCGAGGTCTTTTGTGTCGTCAGTATTATTTAGACTATTGAGGTCTTTTGTATCATTTGGATGAGCGTCGTCTTCTAAGTTTGCACTGTCGTTTGGCTCATCGTTATTTTCTTCCGAGTTTCCATTTTCGTCGTGTAAACCAGTATCGCCATCAGTTTCCTTGGTTTGTTGCTTTTTGTATTTTTTTACTTTTTTCTTCTTGCCAGTTTGGCCAGTTGCCACATCAGTATCATCCTTAGTGAAATTCAATCCGGGTATTAGATTGTCGCGCCATTCGGACTTCATCGGAATTTTATGCTTAACAAACAAATGTACAAAACATCTATAAAATCTACATAACATCATATAATATTTAATAAATGTCGTTTTTGATATTTCACATTCCTTTTCGATACGATCCTTATCGATATTTTTCCGCAATTCAGGAATTCGATCAATCAACATATATATCGTACCAATACATTTAGTGTTGCTCTTAGAGTCATACTGCACATGTAATTTATATTCGTCCGCTTGGCGTATCATGTCTATGACGAAAGGTTTGTATTTTTCAGGTATTTTTAATAATTCAAAATATCTGTTAACATAACTGGTTACCGCATCTACGCGAGCAGGAATCGTGATGATTCCCCGTTCATTTAGATCACGCAAGTGACGATCACCCGCAGATAGAAACTTTTCTGCAATACCGATTATTTTTGCAATTTCGGTAGGCGTCCTAGAAATGCCATTTAAATGGCAAGTGTAGTAAAGGCACGCTCCCTGTACTCCTTTCTTTACGTCTTTTCGAAATACATAATTATGTTCCTTAATAGCCGCGAACATTTCGTTCGCTTCTTCTATTACATTTTTTGGCAACTGGTTATTCGTACTTTGCGAATTCCAGTTGTGCATTTCTTTTAAAGTGGTCATCTTACGATATCGAGGATAATCCGCACAATTCTTCAGCAGATTGCGATTATATCCGTAAGATCCTTTACCGACGATTTTCATAGAGATGAACCCCTTGTCGTTAACATTAGCGTCTTGGGAAGAGGTTGTACTTTCGTCTTCGTTAGCCGCGACTACAGCGCCTTGTATTTCTAAACCACAGTTTTGACATATCAATACATGATCTTTAGTTCGCAGTGTACCGCCGCACGAATAGCATCCTTTTTTCGCAGTTGTAATAACAGGGGTTGGTCCGGTTTTAGTTTGCATTTGTTCTAACGCTTCTACCGCCGAAATAGAATATATAGCCGCGTTTACCAGCATTTCTGTTGAAATGTCGGGGCTTTCTTCTCGGGTTAGATCGTCAAAAATGGATTCCCACGAAGGGGCTTTTTTTGATACTATTGTAGTGCATTTTGAAGCCGGATCTTTCGCATGCGAACTACAATTATCCGTAATATGGATTTGGGATTTTTGAGCGAGTTTCAAAGATTTGTCCATTTCCAATTAAAGATATATAGTATTATTGAATAATTCATAACTTTAACTGAAAAATTCAAATTGCAAAAAATATTTCCTTGGGATTTGTTTATGGAGATAAGCGAACGACAAAAAAGAATAAAACTCGGTTGTGTATTTGGATTGTGTTGGCCCGTATTTGATAGCATTTGTATTGTATTTGAGTGCGCTTAAGAGTACCTGAGCGTTACATAGCATCATATGGTATTCCAAGTTCGTTCACTTGCCATTTTTCCGCAATTTTGTCAGTTATCATGCGAACAATACTTAACGGGCATTTTTTATCGATTATTTCTTTTTTTGCGATCGCGATCGGGTCGGTAAGGTCCCCAACATCGGTAAATACAACTCTTCCTTGTTCCAGTTGTTTGGCTCTAATAGAAATTACCTCACAAAGTTCAAATTTGGTCATCGTTTCGGTAGTTAATCGATCTTCAGGCCGACGATATACTATTTCGGTCCGCACAACAGGTTTATACTCGTATCTTTCTTTAGTGTTATCGCTGACAAAATCCAAGGCCGGCAAATCTTCGGCGTCTTCTACAATTTCGGATTCATCTGTGTCGTCGACGGCTTTGGATGTTTTTTTAGATTTTGAATCCGACTTTGATTGTTTTTGAATTGCCGATTTATTTGAGTTTTTTGGAGGCATTTTATATTATATTAATCAACTTATTCATATTTTACATTGTAATTTCCGTGTAAGTTAATTGTATTTTTACATAGTGACCGCTCTGGTAGGTTGCATGTTGCCACCGAAATCAATATACTTCATAGAAGTACCGCACAAACTGGCTGGCCCGTGCACCGAGTTTTGATTTGTTTTGCGATGAAAAATAGTATCTATCATGTGAGCTTCATCTATGGCGCTGAACTGGTGCGAGTTAAGACCACAGCTATTATAAACGTCTAGAGCGATAGACGCGTCTGGAGTCCACAATAGTTCATTTTCATTACCGCAGGGTGCTTGCACCGAGTTTGATGCAGGCGTGGGTTGCGATACTTGTTCGTTTAAACCAGTGGTCATATCTTCTTCAAAATGACCGGACTTAGTAGTGTAACTTAAACCGAACGACCCGGAACGGGGTAAATCTGAATACATTCCTTCGGCAGCGTCTTTCATATAAAGGCCTGGTAAATGACCTCCATGTCTCATACCTTCCGATTTAGATTTAGTATAATTGCAATAAAGTAGTAAAATGCACGCAGCAACCAAAACGCCGGCCAAAATTTCTATATTACTGTAGGACATGCTTAACAAGTTATATAATTGACAATAAAAAATAAAGAATAAAATTAATATACGTGAATTTGTCGATGGAAGAATACAACGTACTGAATAGTATAATATTAGGGCAGTCCAAAAATAAGTTTCCTTATAGTTTGGTTACTAAGGAAAAAATAAAATTGGCGAGCAAAAAAATCACGATACTTGCTAAGGAGATGGAAGAAACGGCAGCCACCGCGGCGCGAGTAAACGCGAAGACCGGATCTGCAGAAATCCCCAATAAGGTAATTTTCTATGGGTAAATATCCGACACAGCGCAATATCCGACACCGCGCCCTACCATATAAGGGCCTGTCCAACCACGTGCATATCCTTCTAAGTACCTAGTTAGATTGACTTTGAAGCGCCTTACCATATAAGTCGTACCATTCCGCAAGGTCCGGCCAATCATCTTTGTTCATTTCCCATGGCTTTTCTTTAGAAAGATAGTGCTGAATAATCGGATCTTCCTCCTTTTGATGGCGGGACCATGAGTCTAAATTCCAAGGAATGTAATTCCAGCGCCGGCCTAGTGAGTACCACGAAACCCCCTTTACAATGCTGTAAAAATACGTAATAGATTGTTCGTCGGCACCGGTTTCGTTTTTGAATTGTTTAGGGGTAAAGTCTTCCATCGACCCTTTGAATAATTCATAATCATCCATGTTGGGTCCTAATAATATGCTACTAGCCGCCGCGCCAAATGCATCTTTTTTTGACAAAATCCATTCTGCGTCCGATGGCGAGACGGTTTGTCCTTCGTTAGAATATCTATTGGATATATCGTTATGTAAGTCTTCCGAAGTCGGCTTAGGGAATATCGCCGCTGGTACAGGTTTGTCGAAAATGCCGTCTGTTGGCATTTTTGCGATCACATCGGCATCTAACAAAAACGCTTTTTTATAAGGTAAAGCAAGTATATTCCACTTGGTGAACGATTTTTCAATCCATTTATTGTACCTAGATTTGACTATCCTACCCATACGAAATCTGCCAGGATAATACAGATACGGAATTTCAAATAAATGGGTTACGTGTTTTAAAAGAGTCGATCTGGCCTCTGCCGATACGTCATTCGTAACCATCACGACAAGATCTGCGTCCGGGTTAAACCTCTTGATCGAATAGGCGGACGTTATTACGCCCGGTACATATCTGTCGCCGAGCATGAGAAGCCATACATACGCGTTATCGTGTTTTGGCGGGCTGGACATGGCGAAATCTTTATGGTCCGCATTAATGGCCAATTTGATATCCGGCTGAACGGCAGGTTCATTTGATTTCTTATCCGTGCGGAATTTACCGCCCCGAATTTTCGGATTGGTGCTGCTTGGTAATTCTAGTTCGATTGCTACGTCTGTTGCAGATATTAACGGACGTTTCTCATAGGCGCCAGATTGACTTTCGTACGCGCCAGATTGACTTTCGTACGCGCCAGATTGAGATTTTTTGTCAGATGAATCATCGTTATTTTCTTGGTCCAAATCATTTTCTCGCGTCCCATCCAGCCATTGATCCGAACATTCTGTACATGTATTAATCAGTCTCATTTCACTGCCCAGTCGGACCTGCCTCGCAAATTTGTTGCCACATTTGCACATACGGTATACTTTCGGATTAACAGGATCCTTCCCTGCGTTGTATAAGATAGGTTTGTATATAGTCAAATTAGTACCGACGACATTCTCGTATACCAGAGTGTCACGGGCCGATGGCATTTCGAAATGCATGCATTTCCGACACTGGTATTTAAAACTATCGGCCGTGGTAGTTATGGCCATCAAATTTCTACAAGTAGAACAGAACAATGGCATTATTTGATTGGTTATATTTATACGTATTTTAAATCAAATTTAAAATTGAATATACTCGTACGATTATATATTACGTATAATATTACGTATGATCTCCGCTAATTCTCAAGTGGGTTGCCCGGCCAATTGTCCGAAAGATTATTTAGCCGGCAACTATGTACTTTTTGTTGACAGGTGGTTCTGCGATCGTTCTAACTCGTATGAACGAGGTATTAATATTGCATGTTCAAATAATCGGCAATCGCCAGATACGAAAGTTCCGATACATAAGATGTTCTACTGCATAAACGTCGAAAAAATAATGGACGACCCGCCGTATTTATTTGAATATAATTACGTCGCAGATGTAAAAATACTATCCGATGCGTACATAATAGAAGTGTCCGGACACGATCCTGTTGTCAAGCTATATGCCGATCGTATATTCATTACGGAATTTACGCACTTGACAAAACACCCTTTATGGTCTAAACCGGGATTTGCGGCCCACGCTTTAGCCAAATGCCAGGATCCTTACGGTATTTTATATCCTATTCCGCTCGAATTAATAACGAAAGATTTTGTACGAGTTCATGGCGAATCATGGATTGAAAAAGAAAACAAAAGGGGTGTCGTTTTGCCAAAAAAATATTACAAATGGCTATTAGATAGCAAACCATGCAACATTCTGATGTTTCCAGCGGCGATACTTACAGAACAATATTGGAAAAATGCAGCACAGAAATACCCGCAAATCAAAGAACATTGTCCGTACTTGACCGAACGAGAATCCAGAGAAATATTCTTTTCTCCCGAACGCGCCACAGAGGTAATTCTTAAATTGCCGAAAAAAAGCCCGGCAATGAAGTTTATGGCGGCCAGTCAGACGGCCATTACCGACAAGTATCTTAATTCTTTACCCGTATGGTCGGAACCTTTCGAAGATTTCTATCGGTGGAATCCTGCCATTGCTCAACTAAACACGAGTTCTACTGTAAACATACCCAGCTTGTACGCGAAAGAAGAAAAAGAGACCGATCCGGCAGTGACAGAAATATGTAACGTGTTTAACAGGCTGGTAGATCTGGATCCGTTTCTTAAAGCATTAGCGACTGCCAAAATTCTTCGGGAAATCAGGGGTGATATTGTCCGCGATGTCGTAGCTGGTGTTTTAGAAGGAAATATCACGGATAAAAATGTTGATTGGTCGACTTTTCGACGAAAGAAGTACCCGTTTGTTAATGTAGTTTTGTGTGCAAATCAGCAAGATATAAATGAAAACTCGGCATTAAAAAAAATTCTCAACAGGCTAGAAATAAAAATACATCATCTCAACTATCGCAGATTGGCAAAGATACTTGCCGAAAAGGAAATAGATAGAAAGGTAGTGTATAGCGACACAGGTGAAGAACTTGTTTTGCCGACTGAAGATGAAATTCCAGTGTTGAGTTATGATCAGGCGGGTCCTTGTCGTATCGTCATTCGGTACCAACAGTACGGAGTTATGTTTATGTCTGAAAAATACACGGAAAAAGCGGGTGATCTTATGAACGCTGTTTATATAACAGTGGGTGTTTCGAACGGCGACGATGCAGCTACTGCAATCACGGATGACAGTCAAGTGAAAATCTTGTGTGATTGCCCATTATTACGATCAAAAGAAATAATGATGTTGTTCCGAACCAAAACCATGATGCCATTTAACAGCGAAGGAAACTTCACACATGTTCGTCCTAGATTTGCCAAAATGCTTTATGAAGCTAGTGAACTGTGTAAGCGTGGCTACACAGTAAATATGTATTCCGGCCTTGCATACCACATTTATATACAAATATATAGGGCATTGGCCGATTGGTGTATCGGTAGAAAAAAGATAGATTGGTGCCATAGTATTCTAAATTATGCTAGTGCACTATTATCCGGAGATGTGGAAATAGGACCTGATGTTGTTCGGATGCTTGATTCTGATTTTATTCAATTATGTGAAACGAAAAGTAAAGAATGGAATGAAGATTTTAGTTGTATTTATACGAATGTTCGCGAATGGCTAGACAAAGCACCAACGATAAAGTCTACAATATAGTCCGTAGTAAAGAACACGGCATAGTCTACAATATAGCTGCAATAAAGCACACAATATAGTTGCTAATTTTGATATAAAAATATAATAGTCTCGATATATAATTATTATACGTATACTACTATACATAATGCAGATTTTTGTTAAAACTTTGACCGGAAAAACTATTACTTTAGATGTCGACTCAGCCGACACTATCGAAGTTATCAAGCAAAAAATACAAGATAAGGAAGGCATTCCTCCTGATCAACAGAGATTGATCTTTGCCGGAAAGCAGTTGGAAGATGGAAGAACTCTCGCCGATTATAATATTCAAAAAGAATCAACTATTCATTTGGTATTAAGATTAAGAGGTGGAAATTAATAAGTAGCCTGTTAGGCTATTCTGAGACATCTAAAGGGGTTTTGTGCCTTTATAATCAGCAGGAAAAATCAGAGGTAAAACGCCAGTTTCCATAGATATCGTCCAATTCTTTTTTGAATGTAGTATAATCCACGTAGTGTCATTTTGCATTATTATGCCATGTTTCAGGTAATCTTTGACGCTTACTATGTTAACAATGCAGGGCTTGTAATCATGAGTAGTAAACCTTCTTGCTTTAATATTCACTGGATATTGTCTAGTATCGAGGTAAACTACTTCTGTGTATTTTATGTCATATCCGCTATATACCGATGACAGCAACGATCGTATGATATATGTGTTGTATAATGGTATAGTTACAACATTATCATTTAATGTCGGGGGTACCTCTATATTGCCACGATGAAACTCTATACAAACTTCCAAATACGGACTCGGTCTGGATGTGGAAAAATTACCCATTTAACGGTGCATTTAATTGTTATATTTATTGACGTACGGAAATTCACTTTTAGAACGATACAGGGACTTGACACCGTTACTTTTAGGACGATGTAAAAGACCTAAGTATCAAGTTCGCCGAACAATTTGCGTCCTTTATAATTATCTCCAAATGTCAACATAGTAGTGCAATGGGACGTTATATGCCAGTTTCGCGGCGAATTATCATATATGACCCACAAGACATCTTCCTCAAGAATAATGCCGCGATTATCGTATTCTTCGATAGAAATAATTTTCACATTAGTGCAATCTGAATTTAATTTTTTAATCCGGATGATTCCATTCGATTTTTTTGTATCTATGTACACGGCACCCGCCTTAACGAGAGTGATCGGATTTTGACCCGCTTTGAATTTGTCATTAGGCACGTATATTAAGATTTTGTTATCCGTAAAAATGGGAAATAATGAACTCGGAGCCGCTACAAAATTGATTGTTACGGTTAATCTCTTAAACCCGTTCTTTTTTCTTTTTTCGGACTCTTTATCTAGGTAATTTATCGTTTCGTCGATAGATTTATAATCCTTGTCGCATATGCGGAAACAAGCGGCGCCCATTGTATTTTATATATAAAAAATAAATCATAATTTAACAGTCGATTTTAGTATCGGAAGTGCGATTGTTTCATCGTATTTCAATAACTGACACGTGTACGGAGTAAATTTGTTGTGTTTCTGTGGCTTGAGCGGAATGTAGAAAGGTTTATCGCGAAGATTCCTCCCTTCTTCATCAAGAATCACCAACGGCTCTACAAGAGGTACTGATCTGCTGCCATACGTTATGGTTAAATCGATTTCGCAGTCGCATATTATCCACATAATTCCTTCTTTCAATTCAATTCCATGATTGTTGTATGTTTCTTTCGATATCAAATTGACCGTTTGAAAACATAAATCCAGAGTTTCCGATTGAATAGCTGGGGGATATACATCGGGATCAACATAAAAAGCGCCAGATTTATATAACATTTTATTTCCGTATTCTCTAATATTTTCCTGGCCATGGTGGTATTGCAAATTCAGCACTAACTCTTTATTCGCAGTGTCAAATTCCAGAAAACTCTCAATATGGACCATATTTACGCGAACTGCCAGATTCTTTTCTTGTTCCTTATACAAAAAACAATTACCCATTTAGGCGTGTTTTATTAGTATTTTAAGATATTCAATTTTTGTTTTTGGCTCTTTACATTTTATAGTTCTAAAATCCATCATACAAATCACCGAATACCTTTTCTCCCTGGTATCCTTCGCCAAAATTTAAACGACTTAATCCGTTACGGACGGTCACAACCCAGCTTTGACGTCCATATATAACGACCCAGAGAATTCCTTCCTGCAATTTTATTCCGTATTTATTATAATCAGAAATGGTTATTATTCTGACAAGGTTGTAACCGATTCCTTTGTGAATATACCGATGTTTTATCGGATAATTTCCTAGATTAAAATAACAAGCACCGCTGTGATGTAAATTATAATCGGTAGATACCATATGCCTACAACGTGCCCAGACTTCCACGGTATTGTCCGACCGATGCACTACCGGCTTAGTATTGCACGGTTTGTTAGTTAGTCTAACTACCACTCTTAGATAGTTATTTAGTTCTATTTCATCGGTGTTCTTTAAAATTGGTTGATATTCGTCGGAAAATTTGTTTGAAGAGACAACTCCCATTTTGTGCAACGGAAAGTTCGCGTTTATATGGTACTGATCGGCCGTTCACTTTTTATTGATAATATTTGGGTTACTTATAAAAAGTGAATTTAATAAACGTCAATAAACTGCTTAAAATTATTGACGATATGTCGAGAAATTTACTGCCATTCTTGTCCCGGCGATTGGCATATGGGATTGATGCACAATTAAATAATATATTATTAAATAATGCATCGTTAAATGCCCCGTATACGGGTACGTGTAAATTTACCGGAACATCCATCTATTGTAGTTCTACAATCATAGGTAGGAAATTTTCGGCCAGTGCAAAAAATGTCAATGAAAATACCGACGCAAAAAATGTCAATGAAAATACCGACGCAAAGGTCACCAATAATTTACGGAAAGACACTCTAATAGTCATGGGAAAACATGCAACCAAAAATCGCAGAAAAGGATTACGCATAGGTCACAAATTGATGATTCTGTTAGTTTTGATGTTTTCGATACCTGTCGTTTATATGGGATTGTGCATTTATATTTATGCTACCATCGACCTGTTGGATAGGATTGAAAAATACATCAAAAAATAAGTTCATTATCATTTGTACACACCGTATTTATTATTTTTTATGTATGAAAATTGAAAAAAAGATATAACTAAAAATAACGTATATTTCTTCAGATATGATCAGTAGAGCATCGATATCTCATTTATCAAAATATACAAGCAATTGTAAGTATGGCGTTAACCTAATTAGTGCAAAGAATTATGATTTGTATCGAATGCCAAAAAATATGCAAGTTAGACTCAACACGAACGATACGAGTAAGTCCACTCAAAAACAACAAGAAGAAGAACCTCCCATTGACTTGAAACATAGCATAAAAGACTGGTTGCAAGAGAAAAGAAATATGGAAAATAAAATTGCTGATTTGACAAAAGAACACAAAGCTGCCGAAGCTAAGGTGAATAATTTGACAAAAGAACACAAAGCTGCCGAAGCTAAGGTGAATAATTTGACAAAAGAACACAAGGCGGTTGAAGCTAAGGTGAATAATTTGACAAAAGAACACAAGGCGGTTGAAGCTAAGGTGAATAATTTACTAAAAGAACACAAGGCGGTTGAAGCTAAGGTGAATAATTTACTAAAAGAACACAAGGCGGTTGAAGCTAAGGTGAGAAGCTTGCCATCCGAAAACAACATAAAGGAAGATAAATTGATGTCAATGAACACCCCGCAAATTACCGGAGAGGAAGACAGTGAAAAACCTCGTAAGTGGGAAGAACTGTATAATCCTTGGAAAAAGCTTTGGGCTGCATTGGTAGCGCTTTATATTTCGATGTTGCTGAATTTTCCATGGCCCCTTGTGGCACTTATAGCGTTATATATATTCCTGATAGTCTTTTGGTAGATAATCGAGCTACTGCAGGAAAATTCGCATATTTATTTTTATTTGTCTCACACTAGGATATTTATCTTTATTTTTGTTTTTTATTTTCATTTGTATGTCGTTTGTATGTCATTTAAAAAAAAACACCGGACGTGTTATATTATAACACTCCGTACAATTTTTTGCCTCCAAGACCCTCTTCGTTTTGCAATTCCCACCTAGATACTTGGCCATCCGAGATAATCCAACTTCCGTTGCAATGGCAAATAACACAAATCTCGTCTTCTCCAGGATTAATCCCGTATGTATTGTAATCGACCACCGATAAAATCTTAACCACATCGCTATTTGCTCCGTATTTTTCAATGCGAAGATTTGGAGGATGCCTGGTAGTATCGAGATAATATACCCCCGATTTATTGATCAATATATCTTTGAATCCTTTCGCATTCGATACGTATGTATATTCATACGGCATTTCAACATCGATAGTGTTTTCTATTAAATTTGGAACTACCTCAAACTTTCCTAGTTTCAATCTTATTATCAATTCCAAATGTTTCTTTTCTTCGTTAGTGATGCGGTTTTTGGCTTCTGATATGTCGTTTTCAGGCTGTTCGCCCGACGCCCCGCAATTACCCATTTATATAAATATAGTGATGTGCCTTTTAACGAGTATTTTAATACCAAATGTCATTTTTAAAAAGTGAATTTGCATAATTAATTAAAAATGTCAGGAACAACCACCATCACTATTAAATCATTAAAAAGCGGCACCCGAATTAAAGTTAATAATCCGAAGCCGAAAAAATCCGCAACTAAGAAACAAACAGTCAAAAAGACGGAAACTAAGAAACAACCCGCCAAGAAGACCGGAACTAAGAAACGGGCTTCCGCCAGCGCTGACAATGGCAACGGTCAACAGCATCCTCCAAATGAACCTACTAGTCTAGAAAAGTTGGCATCAAAGTATTCGGCGGACTGTAATGCTGCACTTGCATCTTTGAATGGACCTAATGCTAATTTTGCGACTGCATGGAAAAGACCTGGTTCGGCATTATCGTCAGCTGCAGGCGTATTTAATTAATTACTGCATCGTGTTTGGCTAGGTTAATCTAGTATAAAATTTGAATTTACTTTTTTTATAAAACTTTTGATGGCTCAAACTATAATTTACATCAAACATTATCCTGAAGATACCGCATCGGCCAATTTACAATGCGAAGAGTGTGGTCAGGAATTTAAAAGACAGTGCGATCTAAGTCGACATATGAATAGAAAAGTTCCTTGTACGGTAAAGACTTCTAGATCTACCAAGATGGTTATACCTAAAGCAGTCAAAAGGGCTGTTTGGATGAAATTTTATCCAAATTCGAAACAGGGCGAATGTTGTTCATGCAAACGAATCGTGTACGACGATGATTTTCAAACAGCACATATTATCCCGGAATCGAAAGGAGGAGCGACGGTAGTCGACAATTTGATGATTTCTTGTAAGCCCTGTAATACTTCGTGTGGAACTAAAAATATGAACGATTTTAATCAAATGCTAAAATCGGAAAATAAAAATTCAACAAATACCGTAAATAACCCTTTGCCGGTTGATCAACCCCCAGTAAGTATCGTAACTACTCCAATATCCGATCCTTCGGTAGTTAACAAAGAGACACATACGACCGAGTTATCTACAACCAGCTTGTCTATTACCGAACAAAATCCCGAACAAAAAAATACTGATAATACTGACAAACCTAACAAAACTGATTACATAGCTAAACTTCAAAAAAACTACTTGGCCAAATCGTTAGAAGATTCTTTGTACCTTTTGTTGCAAAAAGAACCGAGTCAGTGGGGTCATTCATACGAAGCACTACAGGCCGCTGCAAAACAAAAATTATTTGAAATAGATATGGTTCAAAAGGCTATAGACGCCGAATTGAACAAATTTTAATTTGTCATTGGACCGTTACATACAAAACATCACGGTAATTTGTCAAATTTCTTTCCGAAAACTTCGCGTTTATCGGACATTTCCGTTATTTTTTGATGCAACATATCGGTAGCTCTCATGTAAAGATCATCTGTCTTTCCCAGACAGCAGAAGATTGAGACAAAATTTCTTGTACTGTTTATTATCTCGTCTTCTATAACCGGCAAAGGTCCGAAAATAGGCATATTAAATATAATCCCGTCTACGCAACAAATTATCGGTCTCGATAAATCCGAATGACAATAAGTACATAGATTCAATTCTCTGAGCGTCATGTTAGTATATTATTTTATAATACTCGTGTATCGCATATAAAATTATCTAAATTATTGTTTAATCTATTAAAAGAGGTACATTGAATATTTTGTTACCAGCATAACCTTCTTCAAATATAAATGGAAGGATTCCATCGTCAATATTGATAGTCCAATTGCCATTACAATTGCATATTATCCATAATGTATCTTTGTCTATCTTAATACCATACATGTCGTAGCTTTCTTTTGATATCACATTCACTGTTTTACATGGAGATTTGAGGGGTTTTTTTCGGACTATTGGTGGGTATACATCGTTATCCACATAATATGCACCTGCCGTGTTAAGTATGTCGTCTTTGCGCTCGAAAATGACTAGATATCCGTATATGTAAGGTAATCTAATGGACACTTCGTCTTTTTTTAGTTTTATTTCTACTGATTGCTGCTCTTTGCGCAGTTTTACGGCGACTGTTAAATCGATTTTTTGTTCGCTGTATAGTGAACAATTACCCATTTTAATATTATTGTTGTAGTTTAGTGGGGTAGTTTAGTATTACTTAGTGGGGTAATTCATTTTTTGTGGACGTCCGCAATCTGTAAAGAAACTGCCGGATGGGATATAAAGATGGTTAAGTAAGACTATAAACACATATATCACTGCCAAAAATTGAATTTACGTGTAGGTCATATAAATTACCATGTGCGGCACTGCTAAAGTAGACAAACCTACCCGAAATGTGCAACCTACACAAACTACCCAACCTGCACAATCCGCACAACCTACCCAACCTACTCAACCTGCACAATCCACGTACACGACGCCTCCGGAAAATAAGGATGAAAAAAAGAGGAACGTTCCTATAAAAGTTCGACGTTTAACCTCGGGCACACAATTGCACCATACCCCAAGGGATAATTCGCATTGGAAAAAACCCTTCTCCGGAACCCTCCTCGAATGGATCACCCTAAACAACAATTTGAGTAGAAGTGCGAATTACTGCAATTCAGGTGACTCTTCGGGAGATTGTGGTAGTTCAGGAGATTCTTCTGGGGACTGTGGCAATTCAGGTGACTCTTCTGGGGACTGTGGCAGTTCGGGAGATGGCGGCGGCTCCTCAAGCGATTAATCGAAAATTAATTTTATTTTTTGGTTTGTCTACCGTAACAGCGGTGGGTGTCAAATGTCAGATGTACCGAAATACGAACAAGTTCGAGTTCTTTATATTTCGTGGATTTTGACGTTTTTTACATCAATGGTTTTAAATATACAAAGATATTAAAATGTAAATAATATACCTAATTGATACTAAATGTCTAATAAGCGCAAAATTAACACCAATAAAAAAGAACCCACCGAGTCGGCCGGACAGCAAGATATCGGCATTAGATTACCTGGTAAGGATGGATTTTTATATAGGTGTGATGTGAAATCAGATAAAACTAAGTATTGGAAAAAAACATTAGTTACTGCAAAGAAATTGCCCAGAGTTGTTGGAAAAGAGCCGATCTTTATAGGCGAACCTGCTACTGCGAATGGATTCATTATTAAAGTCACCCCTAAATTTTTAGAAGTTTTACGTAAAAAACCTAAATATGTATCAAGATCTGACGGCAACGCATATGTATTCGGAGAGTTAAAGTCGGAATATTACGAAATAGGCTCCCATATGAACGACGTAGCACAGACCGGCATAATACACGCGAAAGGCGTTAAAAATTGGAACGATATTACTGGATTCAATAACTCTATAGATATCTGGCTGGACATATACGATGTTAAAAAGAAAGGGCCCATTCGATGGGATAATCGTAAGCTATTATCTAAGGCGCAAACAATAATAAGCGATAAAATTTTGTTTGTTGGAGATACTGATGGAGGTGATGTTGGCGCTGCTGCTTTGGTCCATTTAAATTCTAAAAAAGAAATAGACAGTTTGATTATAGATAATTATGTGTATTATTAAGTAGCCGTCTCGATTAAACTTAGATGTCTATTTAGTTAGCTGGTTTATGTAGATGTCTATTTAGTTAGCTGGTTTATGTAGATGTCTATTTAGTTAGCCGTCTCGATTAAACTTAGATATTCATTTAGTTGGTTTGATTAAACTTAGCTACCAATTGTGACTTTATTTTATGTCCTTACTCGTCGGTGATAAATCAAAAAAAATAAGTATACTTATTTTTTGTCAATCTTAAGTTTTTAAGCGTTTAAGTGGAATATCTCAAAACAGCAGAACCATCCGAGATAAGCAAGAAGTTAATAGCACTAGCGATAACTACCAACATCAAAGCTACGCCAGGGTTAGCAGCTTGGTAAGCACTAGTGTACTTAAGGTAAAATTCACGAGCTCTGGAGACGTTAATGTGACCGCTTGGTTGATATGTACCGGGATACAGACAGAACGGAACAAATAACGAGCCGGAATCTTGAGGAGCATTGATGTTAGGACCTCCGAAGTGGTAAGTAGTGTAAGCGTTGAAGAAGCCAGCAGGCATTTCCTTGTACAGATCAATGCCGTGAGCTTGGATGCTCAAAGTGTCAAGAATTGGAGTGACTGACTTAGTTTGGACTTCCAATCCTTGGTAGGTGATCTTAGTGGCGCTGGTCGTGTTTCCGACAGCGTTAGCGATAGCAGCGCCTGGAGCAGGAGCCAACTGTAGACCAACGATAGTGTTACCAGCAGTGATAGCTGCGCCTGCGATATATATGGAATTGCCGATTCTCAACTGATCTCCGACAGCTACGTCGACGTTCAAATTAATGGCACCTCCCCCGCTAGTTACGACACCAGCGCCGGAAATACCCATAGCAACACCCAAGCTGGCCGTAGCAATAAGAGCTTGAGTTCTCATCAATACCTGGCCGCTTGTATTGTAAGTACTGTCCGTCACTACGTGATATCGGTCCCAATCTTGCAAGTATTGACGTCTGAGCGCGTCGGTTGATCCAGCGAAGTAATCGCGGACTTTAGCGCCGACAAACAAGTATTCGATTGGCCATTTAAGTTGTTGCAAGTGCAATTCATTAGTGCTCATGGGCATGATTTGCTGACGATGAACTCGGATCAAACTGAATCCGACTCGTTTAATATAAATTTTGTGAACCTCAGGATTAACGAAAATGTTATTAATGTACAATTCTGCAGTGACCAAAGTGGGATCGGACAATGTACCGCCAGGAGCAGCCCAGTTACCCAGATTGGCACCTCGCGGAACTAAACCGACCATTTCGCTGGCAGTTGCGAGTTCAATATTAATGAAACGCTGACCGTAAGGAATGGCAACTGAAGGAACGGCGAGACGAACGTCCTTGTTGTACCAGAACAACAAAGGGACGAACATTTCTAAACTGGCAGTTTTTGTAGCGCTGGGAGTCTGGTTTCCATTATTAACCCATTGGGACAAACGGAACGAGTCGGCTAATGCACCGGAACCAGCCCAATCGCGCTGACGAACAAATCCTTTTTCGGACTCTTCTTGACCAACGCAACGTCTCCATGCGGTCAATTTGTTAGGGGCAACACGATATTCTCGGTGTGCCGCAGTGGCATGGAAGGTATATTCATCCAATGGATTTCCGTTAACTTCTTGTTGAACTTTCTTCAACAGACGCTCACCAGGCCAGTTGCACCAGCGTAAAGCAGGAGTGTCCTGCGCTCCGACTCCACCGCCGGCGGTGACCACTGGTTGGGACAACACGCAATGGAATGCAATGTCATGGAAGAAATCGCCGAATTGCGGAATAGAGAACTGCAAGGTTTGTCCCAAAGAAGGAGTACCAGAGGTGGTACGAACTTTGTTATATTCGAAGCCAATTGCAGCGAAAGGCTTGAAATGTGCGTTTGTAAACAAAATGTGAGTTTTCTCAATATCTATCAAACTTGGTAAGACGCGCACATCATCGTCTTTAAGACCTGGATTTAGGGCTTTCTTGACACGCCAAATTTTGTCAAGTCTGTCGTGGAGCAAGGCAGTCGCCATTAACATGCGATCTTGCTTACCATCATTAGTTATGATTTGGAAAATACCACCGGTCGCCATTTATAGTTTTATTAAAGAAAAAGTATATAATCCGAAATATGATTTTTTATTTTATAAATTACGTCTGTCGAGTGGGTTATTTATGAAACGCGTACGGACGTCGGTTGTACCGATTTTTTACACAGATTGTACGTTTGGCACATCAACTTGGGGTTTCCGAGAGTTAGTTAGGCGACCAATATTTATTTTTTTGTATAAAAAATATATGCTTATTAAGCATATTGACGGTCAGTTAGATTTAACTGACGTCGCGATTTTGAGTTTAAAATTGAAAGTTGTTTGTATATTATAATAAAATGACTGATTTAAACGTTAGAAGCAACTTAAACAACCAAACGGTTCGAAGCAACTTAAACAATAAAGGCGCCCAAAATCGTCAAAATATGTCCAGTAAAACATCTTCGATCGGTGCAGGAGTGTCGGACGAAAAAAAAGCAGAATCACAAGGACCCAAAGAAATACGGTTATCCATAACAGACGCAAAAAGATTTTTCGACGCGGATGAGACCGAATTAAAACAATTACGATTTACCGATGTAAGCCTATATTCTAGCACGCCTACTGATCAAGCTGTATATACAGCCGAATTGTTGTTGAATTATTACACGAAAGAAGAATTAAAAACAAAAACTTTGACCGACGCGACTGCTTGTATCGGAGGTAACACGTGGATTTTTTCAGATTATGTAGGTAAGGTAGTAGCTAACGATCTGTCCAAAATTCACGCCGAAATACTAGCTAGCAATATGAAAATTTTGCGCTCAGATCGCGATATTACAGTGCTTAATAAAAATTATCTAGATATTTACCTAGATATCGAGCAAGACATAATTTTCTTTGATCCGCCATGGGGAGGAGTCGATTACAAAAAATATCACGAAGTAGAAATAAGCCTCCAGGACAGCAATAAAATACCCAAAAAACTTGACGAAATTGTACTTGGATTATTACAGTACCGATGCGAGACATTATTACTCAAACTGCCGGCGAACTACCCCATCAAAAAAATTACTGATAATTGTACATTTCCTAATATCGACGATTTAGTGATTAAAGCTGACGATGGTAAACAACTCTACCGTCTGGTCGTGCTCAGCCATTTACCTCGAATAACCAACCCCGTAATTAAGTCATTTCCCAGAGTAGGATACAAATCGATAGTGCCTTTAAGCGACTAGTGTTTATTTCGGTTGATTAGTCGGTTGTTTTGGTTATTTAATCTATTTATCTTTTTTTAACCAGATATTTAGCTACTTAGGTTACCGATTTCTATTTACCCGGCTTAACTACTTAGGTTATTGATTTAGCTGTTTATCCATCTTAATCAAGTATTTATCTACTTAGGTTATTGATTTAGCTGTTTATCCATCTTAATCAAGTATTTATCTACTTAGGTTATTGATTTAGCTGTTTATCCATCTTAATCAAGTATTTATCTATTTCGG